>ERZ838516.2919-NODE-2919-length-16710-cov-3.195077_pt1 | contig 16710 bp, 19 predicted proteins | sample MGYA00519910_ERZ838516 | MGnify/ENA primary metagenome ERZ838516 (study PRJEB31850, sample SAMEA3708837) | human gut metagenome | biome: human gut; feature: human-associated habitat; material: faeces | place: China | collected 2014 ... | reverse complement strand
ACGATATCACCTTTTCCATCCAGCCCGGCGAGACGCTGGGCATTATCGGCGGCACAGACCCCGGTATTTTTGAGCCGAACAGCACGCTGACCCGTGAGCAGATGGCGATTATGGTGGCGCGCGTGATGAAAACCTGCGGCGTGGATTTAACGGAGAAGGCAAAGAAAAATCCCTTCAACGATACCGCGCAGTTGTTTGCTTCCTCCAATAAATATATCGACCAGCTGTATGGCATTGGGATTCTTGCAGGCTATCAGGATGGCGGTTATCATCCCTTCCGCGAAATGACGGTGCAGGAGGCTGTGGTTTCCTTCGTGAAGGCATATCGCTATATTGAGGAGCAGACCGGCGGCAAGGTGGAAATTACCGAACCAAAGGTGGACAAAGTGGACACCAAAAATGACACCAAAGTGGACACCAAAAATGACACGAAAGCGGACACCAAGACAGAGGAAGTGAAGGTGACGGAGGCGGCGGTAACAGAAACGGTTACTGTCGGCGAAAAAAAGGTCTGTCTCGGCTGGACGGCGGCAGAGCTGAAGGCTGTCTGGGGTGAACCCGACCGCGTTGACGATTCTGTGTATGGCTTAGAGAGATATGTTTATCTCAACGAGTATCAGAATTATTTCTTTGCAACGATGCAGGATGGGAGGATTGTCGAAATTTTTGTGCCGGGCACAGGCTTTACCTATAACGGTACAAGTGGCAAGGGCATTGCAGCGAATATTAAGAATCTTTCTCACGTCAGCAGCTTAGAGCACAGCGGTATTGTATACAATGCCAATTCCGAGGTGCATGTTCCTCTGGATTATGAGGGGAAAATCTGTGGTGTGCTTTTGCAGGAAAAGAGCTTCGCCCAGACGAAGGATTACCGGAGCACCTTGCAGTATACCACAAGAGAAGCTATGGAAGCGGAGCTGCTTGACCTGATTCAGGTATGTCGTCTGGAAAAGGGCTTGTCCCTGCTTACGGCAGACAGTAAGCTGGGGGGCGTAGCAAGAACACATTCCGAGGATATGACGGCGAAGGGATATTTCGACTATACCGGCTCTGACGGCTCGACACCCTTCAGCCGGATTCTGGCGAAGGGCAAAGTCTTCCGTACGGCATCCGAAACCATTGCCAAGCAGCGCGGCGATGTGGTGCAGATTTATCAGGAATGGATGCGTACCGCTGCGAAGGAGAACAGCCTGACAGACAGCACCATGCAAGAGGTAGGCGTGGGGATTTCCGCAAAATCCAAGGAGCTTTATGTAACGGTTGACCTTTGCGGTCAGTAAAAAAACGGAATAAAAAAAGCATACAGAACAGAAAAAAAGCCTTGCATGGGAGAATTTTCCCATGCAGGGCTTTTTTGGTCCGGATTTCAGAAATTTTCTGTCAAAGCCAGAATTTCCTTTTCCAGAAGGGCATAGAACACATCATAGCCTGCGTTGCTCCAATGCACGCCATCGAACTGAAACAGTGCATCATACGCTTCGAAGCCTTGTGCTTCCTTAATGTCCAGAAATGCCTGATATACATCAATGACGGGACAATGATAGCCCTTTGCCAGCTTTTTGACGATTTCCCCATATGTTTCAATGCGGTCGGTTGTGGTGAAGGGGTAGAAATCCGTATCCACCACGGGCGGCGGCGTAACCAGAACGGGCAGACAGACACCGCTATGGAAAGCAGAATCTCCGTGCTTTTCTGCCAGAAGGCGTTCCAGAATGAACATCATATTGTGTTCATATTCCCAAGGTGTACGATATTGCCCTTCGTTGAGGGCACTGTCGTTGGAACCCAGCAGAATTACAGTAAGATGCGGCTTTACCCAAAGCACCTGACTTTCCAGCCGTTCTTTCGCTTCTCTGGTGGTTTCTCCGTTGATGCCGCGATTGTATACCTTCCAACGAAGCTGCGGATTTTTCTCCGGCAGCTCCCTTGCCAAGCGGGAGGGATATGCAATATGGGACAAAACACCATAGCCGTATGTCAAGCTGTCGCCAAAGGCAACCAAACGAAATTCTTTCATGGGGCAGACCTCCTTTTTTCTCTATTCTAAAGAGAAAGCGGGAGAATGTCAATCAAAGCAGGGCTGTCATTTGCCTGTATCAAGATCCAACGTGGGGCGGATAATCTGCATGATGTTATCCTTGAAGGAACGCCCGACGAAGGCAAGCTGCTCCGAACCGAAAAAAGAAATCGTCCAAGGATTTTGGGATTTATCAATGGTGGATGCATTTTTCAGATTGACAATAAAGGAGCGATGTGTCTGCACAAAGGTTTCCTTGGGCAGCACTTCCAGAATACGATATAACGGAACCGAAACACAGATGGTTTTTTTCAACAGATGGATGACAGATTTTTTTTGCTCACTTTCGATAAAAAGAATATCCTGATACGGAATTTTATAGATTGCTTTTTGCGTACTGATGCGGCAATAAAGGGGTTCATTATGTACGGATTCATTATTTGTGACACAAACGGAACCCCTGTCAGTACAAAGTTCATTTGCGGCAGAAGCGGCTGCTCCTGTCGTATGGATTGAATTTTTGCACATAATTATCTCCTCTTTCGTAATGAAACTTATGAAATTAGACTTATATTTTAAATTACACCAAGGGAATTTTCTTAAATTTTAACATAAAATGTAATTTCTTGTAAATATTTTCGTGCATAAAAATTATAAAAAGAATACTACAAAATTCGCGCTCTGTGAAATAATGCTGTCGCAGGTATTTTTTCACCTTTTCCGCATAGGATGAGAAAAGAAGGGAGGACGAGCCAATGCAGACAGAGGCAGTTTGGCGTGCATTGCCGAGAAAAATACGGGAGGTGCTTGCGGAGAAGGATCTGCACGATTTGCAGGAAATTCGCCTGCGCAGCGGACAGCCCTTGCTTTTAAAAAGAGAGAATCAGCTGTTTTCTCTGGGGAAGGAGGGGGCGTTTCTGCCTGCGGCGGATGAAAAGGGGATGCGCATTTCCATGGCGGATCTGCGAGAAACCGTTTCGCTTCTGAGCGGCTATTCTCTCTATGCCTTTGAGGAAGAGCTGCGGCAGGGCTATCTTACCATAGAGGGCGGACACAGAGTCGGCTTCTGCGGCAAGGCGGTTCTGGAAAACGGCGAGATTCGCACGCTGCGGCAAATCAATGCCTTAAATATTCGCATCGCGAGGGAAAGGAAGGGATGGGGAGAGACGCTTCTGCCGCTTCTGTTGGAAAAGAATACGCTTTGCCATACCCTGATTGTTTCACCGCCGGGATGTGGGAAAACAACGCTTTTGCGCGATCTCATCCGTTGTCTGAGTGAGAGAGGGAAAACGGTCGGCGTGGTGGATGAGCGCGGAGAAATTGCGCCGCTCAGAGACGGTATGCCGCAGATGGATGTCGGTCCCTGTACGGATATTCTGGAGGGCTGCCCGAAGGCGAAGGGGATGACGCTTTTACTGCGAAGCATGTCGCCTGATATTATCGCTGTGGATGAGCTGGGCGGGCGTGAGGATGTTGCCGCTGTGGAGGAGGTTTTAAACGCAGGGGTGAAGCTGATTGCGACGGCACATGGACGTGACTTTGCCGACATTGAAACAAGACCGCAGCTGCGCGCGCTTGTCCGCAGGAAAATATTTGAACGGTATCTTTTTCTTTCCAACCGAAACGGCACAGGCACCGTAGAGGGGCTGTGCGACAGAGAGGGGAAAATGATTGCGGAAGAAGAAAAAACGATGAAAAAGGAGGAGGAGGCATGATGCGTTTGCTCGGCAGTGTGCTTGTGCTTGGTGCGACGCTCTGGTTCGGGGCGTATTTCGCGGCAAAGGAGAAATATCGTTTGCAGGAGCTGGCAGAGCTGGAACGCGCAATCCTGCTTCTGCAAAGCCAGATTGCCTATCTTTCCGCTCCTCTGACGGAGGTTCTGGAAAGCATCGGCTGGAAGGCAGAGGGCGTGATTGGCGAGATTTTCGCGCAGGCGGCGGCAGTCATGGCAGAGCGGGAAAGGGCTTCTGCGGAGGAAATCTGGACAGAGGCGTGGTCGAAGCAGCGGAATCGGATTTTCCTGACGGCGGAGGATTTGGATATGGTGCTTTCCTTTGGGAAAACCCTCGGCTATCTGGATAAGGCACAGCAGGAGGGGAGCATTTGTCTGCTGCTGCGGTATCTGGAACAGGCATTGTCGCAGGGCAGAAAACGATTGGAGAAAAACGGCAGACTTTACTACGGCATCGGCGGACTTTCGGGATTGCTCATTATTGTAACACTGCTGTGAGGGGGGAGAAAATGGAAATCAATATTGTGTTTCGGATTGCGGCGGTCGGGATTCTGGTGGCAGTGCTGCATCAGGTGCTGATGCGCGCAGGCAGAGAGGAACAGGCGATGCTGACCACGCTGGCAGGGTTGGTTGTGGTGCTGTTTTGGGTGATTCAATACATCAGCCAGCTGTTTGATACGGTGCAGACCTTATTTCAGCTTTGAGGAGGCGGTCGGATGGAAATTGGTAAAATCATCGCCCTTGGTCTGGTGGGGACGATATTTGCCGTTCTGCTGAAAAAGGAGAATCCGCAGCTTGCGATGCTTCTTGCCGCTGTGACGGGGATTCTGATTTTCGGAATAATCTGCGTGCCGCTGGGGAGGCTCATTGGCTTGCTGCGAGAAACGGCGGAAACGGCGGGGGTCGGGGACGGCTACTTCGCAGTGGTGCTGAAGGTGATCGGCATTGCATATCTGACACAGTTCGGCGCACAGCTTTGCGCGGATGCGGGAGAGGGAACGGTTGCGGCAAAAATTGAACTGGCAGGAAAGATTCTCATGATGACGGCGGCGGCCCCTGTGCTGATTGGACTGCTGGAGCTGGTCATGGGCTTGGTATAGGAGGGGGCAGGATGAAGAAATGGGGGTTGCTTCTGATTTTGCTGCTTTCCCTTCTGCCAAGGACGGCATTTGCGGCGGAAACGGCGGATGCAATCTGCATAGAAGGCGAAACGGAAGGGTTGGATACGGATGCTGTGGATGCGGCGGCGGAGGAAATGGATGCGGCGGTCAGCTTTTCTGATTTGCTTGCGGAAATCCTTTCGGGGGAATTTGATTTTACATTCGCGAATATCAGGGAGAAGGCTTCGGAATTGATGTTCGGAGAGCTGCGCATGCAGGGCAGACTTCTGGCACAGTTGGTGCTGATTGTCATTCTGAGTGCAATTCTGAAGCAGTGCAGTGATTCCTTTCAAGGGAAAAACGTGGGCGAAATGGGATTTTATGTTTGCTACATGGTATTGATTGTGGCGATTCTGACCTCGTTTTACAGCATTTCGCAATCAGTTGTGGAGCGGATGCGAGGACTATGTGGGGTGTTTGGGGCGATGGTGCCCATTTTTCTGGTGCTTTCTGCTTCATCGGGGAATTTGGCGCAGGGGGCTCTGATGGGACCGACGCTGATGGGCGGTGCGACGGCACTTTCCGTTGGCATCAGCTATGTGCTGATACCTGCGATTCAGCTTTCGATTGCGCTGGAGATGGCAGACCATATTTCAGAAAAACCGATTTTGGGGAAATTTGCGGAGCTGCTGCGGCAATGCATTTCCTGGGGAATGAAGGGGGCGGCAATGCTTTTTATGCTCCTGCTTTCCCTGCAGAAAATCGGCGGCGGCGCACTGAACGGTCTGGCGGCGAAAACAGCGAAAATTGCAGTCGGGGCGGTGCCGGTGGTCGGGGGCGTGATGGGCGGCGCGGTGGAAACGGCAGCGGCTATGGCAGGGACGCTCAAAAGCGGCACACTGGTTGCGGCGGTGGTGCTTCTGCTCCTGCTTTGTCTGCCATTGCTCATCAAGCTGCTTGTGATCCTGCTTGTGTTTCGGCTGACGGCTGCGGCGGCGGAATTCATCTGCGAGGAACGCTTAGTGGAGTGCATTGCGGCGGCGGGAGAATACATAGGGCTTCTGCTGGGGATTGTTTTTCTGGGCGAAGGGATGTTTTTCTTTTCGGCATTGCTTTTGTTGGGGGGCTTGTAGGCATGATGGAGGCATTTGCGGCATATATTAAAACCATAACTGCGTTGGCTGTTTTCTCTGCTCTGGTGGGGCTGCTTCTGCCGGAGGGGAAATATCGCCGCTATACGGAGCTGGTGCTAGGGATTCTGGTGCTGACGGCGGTGCTGCGTCCGCTGCTTGGGCTGTTTCATGCGGCGGAAACGGGAGATTTGCCCTTGACGAGGATAGAGCAGGAATGGTCGGATACATACAACAGATACAGAGAAGAAGGGTGAGAGGATGCAAAAGAATTTGTGGAAGGGGTTATTTCGCCCCGAAAACAAAAAGCTGCGGAGCAATATTTTTCTGGCACTTCTGGCAGGGGTGCTGCTTCTGGCAATGGGGAAGGGCTTTTTCGGCGGAGAAAAGGAAACGCCTGCACAGGCGGAAACGCAGACGGCTTCCGATGTGGCGGAGAGGGAGACAGAAACGCGCATGGCGGAAATTCTTTCCAAGGTGCAGGGGGCAGGTGCAGTGGATGTCATGCTGACCTATTGCAGGACGGAGGAACGCACCATTGCACAGGATGAGGTACGGGAGGAATCGGAGAGGGACGGAAAATTCCGCGTGGAGCAGAAGGCGGTGTTGACCGAGGAAAAGGGCGGCAATACTGCGCCGTTCATCCTTTCGGAAAATGCCCCTGTGATTGAAGGGGTGGTTATTGTTGCGGAGGGTGGCGGAGATGCCACGGTACAGGCGGCACTGCATCAGGCGGCAGAGGCACTTTGCAATGTGCCAGCGCATAAAATTGCAGTTTTGCAGATGAAATAGAATTTTTGCAGAGGGGGAAAAGGTATGTTTGTCATCAAAAGGAATCAGGTTGTGGTTACGGCACTGGCGGTGATGATTGCGGCGGCAGGGTATCTGAATTTTCAGGAAAGCCGCTCTTCCGAAGGAAAGCAGACGGCATTGCAGCTGACCGAGGAGGGGGATGTGACGGCATTGGTGGATTATTCCGCTCTGCCGGATGATACGGACGAAACGGAGCTAGACCCGATTACGGCGGAAACCGCAGGCGACGGTGCGGCGGTTTATGTTTCGGCGAATGGGAATGGCTCGGCTTATTTTGCGGAGGCAAAGCTGAACCGAGAGCAGTCTCGCGCGAAGGAAAAGGATATTTTGACGGAAATGCTCAATAACGAAAACATTACCGAGGAGCAGAAGGCAAAATGCACCGAAAGCATGCTGCTATTGCAGGAGCGGATGGAAAAGGAAAGTGCCGCAGAGGCAATGATCCAATCCAAGGGGTTCAAGCAGGCGTATGTCCGCATGGATAACGAAACGGTGGATGTGGTGGTGGATGCGGTGAAGCTGACGGATAAGGATGTTGCACAGATCGAGGATATCGTGCAAAGAAAAACAGGGATGCCTGCCGATAAAATCCGCATCAATACATTGCAAAAGTAAGAAATTACAGAAAATCAGATGAGGGCAGTGGGAATAAAATCCGAATACTGCCTTCTTTTTTATGCATAAAATGGTGCATAATTCGTTGCAAAATGGGCGAATATCTGTTATACTCATATCATAATTATGCGTGAATATATTGTTTTGCAAAAACAGGAGATAGAAACAACAGGAGGGATTACACATGTCTGAAAATAAAACAAACGGTCAGATTCAGATTGCAGATGAGGTTGTCGGCGTGATTGCCACAACAGCTGCACTGGAGGTGGAAGGCGTAGTTGCCGGCGGCGGCAAGGGCTTTGTGGAGCTGTTTGGCAAGAAGGGCCATACCAAATGCGCAAAAATCACAAAGGATGCGGATGAAGCTGTTCTGGATATGGATATTATCGTAAATTTCGGCACAAAGGTGCAGAACGCTGCCAAGGAAGTACAGGAAAAGGTGAAAACAACAGTGGAAACCATGACAGGACTTACGGTTGCGGCGGTGAATGTAAGCATCTGCGGCATTGTGAAGGAAACAGAAGCAAAGGCAGAGGAAGAAGAATAATCTTGAAAAACGGTGGGTCTCATGGCTATCTGAGGCCCTTGCTTATTTTTTAAGTGTGCCGTTGGTTGTAGAAATAATGGAGGGATACTATGAGCCGTAGAGGTGCGAGAAGAAATGCGTTTTATCTGCTGTTCCAGATGGATTTCAGCGAAGCGGAGGAATTTGAGCAGGTGAAGGAGCTTTTCTTTGCAGAAAAGGAAGAGCCTGTAGAGGAAGAGGATAAGGAATTTATTCTTTCCGAGGTGGAGGGCGTACATGCCCACATGGCGGAAATTGACGAAATGATTACAGCAAGCGCAAACGGATGGGACCCTGCGCGGATGAATAAGGTGGATTTGGCGATTCTGCGTCTGGCAGTGTATGAAATGAAATACGGGGAAACTCCCATCGGCGTTGCCATCAATGAGGCGGTGGAGCTTGCAAAACGCTTCAGCTCCGATGAAGCACCTGCCTTTATCAACGGCGTACTGGGCAAAGTAATCAAATGATAGAGCCGAAGGTGTTCTCGGTTGGGCAGATTAACCGCTATATCAAAAATCTGCTGGAAAATGATTTTATACTGAACAGCCTTCTGGTGCAGGGGGAGATTTCCAATTTCAAGGCACATTCGAGCGGTCATTGGTATTTTACCCTCAAGGACGCACAGGGGGCGATTGCCTGCGTGATGTTTCAGCAGGATGCGGCACAGGTGCCCTTTCTGCCCGAAAACGGGATGCAGGTGATTTTATACGGGCATGTTTCCCTGTACGAAAGGACGGGACAGTATCAGCTGTACGGCGAATTTCTGGAGCCGGTCGGCATGGGTGCCCTGCAGCTTGCCTTTGAGCAGATGAAGGAAAGGCTTGCGGCAGAGGGGCTTTTTGATGCGGACTATAAGCGGGAGATTCCCGAAAATATCGGCTGTATTGCGGTAATCACCTCCCCGACGGGGGCGGCGGTGCGCGATATTATCCAGATTGCAAAAAGACGCGACCCGAGAGTGAAGCTTGCCATATTCCCGACACTGGTGCAGGGAGAAGCGGCGGCGGCGGATATCGTGAAAAGCCTGAAGGCGGCGAACAGTTGGGGCAAGGCAGACGTGATTATTCTGGGGCGCGGCGGCGGCTCGATGGAGGATTTATGGGCGTTTAACGAGGAAAGCGTGGCAAGAGCCATTTTTGCTTCGGAGCTGCCTGTGATTTCTGCTGTCGGGCATGAAACGGATTTTACGATTGCCGATTTTGTTTCGGATTTGCGTGCGCCGACCCCATCTGCGGCGGCAGAGCTTGCAACCACAAGACTTGCGGACAAAAAGGAGGATGCAAGGGCGCTGGCGGAACGATTGGAACGGAATTTGCAGGCGATCCTGACGGTATCTAAGCGGAGGCTGGAATTTCTGAAGGAACGCCCTGTGCTGAAGCGTCCGTTGGAATTGATGCAGAAAAAGGAGCGCGTGCTTGCGGAGCAGGAACGGCTTTTGTATAAAGAAACGGCAGGACAGCTGCAACGGCTCAGCCGAGGACTTCTGGCGGCCGAGGGCAGGCTGGCGGCGGTTTCGCCGTTTTCTGTGATGAACCGCGGCTATGCCATGCTGATGGATGAGAGAGGCACGCCGCTTACAACGGCGCAGGCGGCAAAAATCGGGCAGGCGGTACGGATTCGCATGAAGGACGGCATTTTGCAGGCAGAGGTGACAGGAAAGGCGGTATTTGCCGATGGCGAGAAAGAAACAAACCTTTGATGAAGCAATGGAACGCTTAGAGGAAATTGTAGAACAGCTGGAACAGGAGGAGGTCTCCCTGGAGACGGCTGTTTCGTTGTATAAAGAGGGGCTGTCTCTTGCGGCACTTTGCAGAGAAAAGCTTTCTGCGGCGGAGGGAGAAATCGTTTTGCTCAGAAAGGAAGCAGGGCTTTGGCAGGAGGAGCCGTTTCAGGCGGAGGTGGAAGAATGATGGATTTGAAGCAGGAAATGAAGGAACGCTGTGCCTATATTGAACAGGCGTTGGAGCAGGCGGTGCCCGAACAGAAGGACTTTCCGCCTGTGATTTTTGAAGCAATGCGCTACAGCCTTCTGGCAGGGGGCAAGCGTCTGCGCCCGATGATGGTTCTGGCGGCGTGCGAGGCGGTCGGCGGCAAAAAGGAGGATGCCCTTCCCTTTGCCTGTGCCTTGGAAATGATTCATACCTATTCGCTGATTCATGATGACCTGCCTGCGATGGATAACGATGATTACCGCAGAGGGAGACTGACGAACCATAAGGTTTTTGGCGAGGATATGGCGATTCTGGCAGGGGATGGCCTGCTGCATCATGCCATGGAAACGATGGCGGATGCCTGCGTGAAAAACCCCACGCCGCAGACAACAGGTGCCATGAAAGCGATTGCACACGGTGCAGGTGTGGAAGGCATGCTTGTTGGGCAGGTGGTGGATGTTTTCATGGAAGGGAAGCCGCTGGATATCGAAACGCTTGATTTTATCCACCTGCATAAAACGGCGGCAATGATTCGCGGCGCACTGCAGGCAGGGGCAATCTGCGGCGGTGCAGATGAAAAAACAGTTGCGGCATTTGCGCTGGCAGGCGAAAAAATCGGCGTTGCCTTCCAAATTCTGGATGATATTCTGGATGTGACAAGCACACTGGAGGAATTGGGCAAGCCCATCCACAGTGATGAAAAAAATCAGAAAACAACGTATGTGACGCTGTTTGGAATTGAAAAATCAAGAGAGATTGCGGCAAGGCTTTCCGCTGAGGCTGTTTCCATCTGGGAGGAGCAGGGCGAGGGCTGTGCATTTTTATTAGAGTTGACAAAATATCTTACAACCAGAACATTTTAAGAAGATCCTTCCGAGAGATTTTTTGAGGTTGTGAGAATAGAGAGTTGGTGAAACTGTGGACGGTATTTTAAAGCATATCCATTCCACTGAAGATATAAAGAATTTAAACGAAAAAGAGTTAAAGCAGCTTTGCAGAGAGCTGCGGAGGTTCCTTTTGCAGAAGGTATCCAAAACAGGAGGACATCTTGCGTCCAATCTGGGCATTGTGGAGCTGACGGTAGCACTGGAATACTGCTTTCATCTGCCGGAGGATAAAATTGTCTGGGACGTTGGACATCAGGCATATATTCATAAGATGCTGACGGGCAGAAAAGAGGACTTCGACCATCTGCGGCAGTTGGACGGACTGAGCGGCTTCCCCAAGCCGACGGAAAGCGACTGCGATGCCTTTGCGACAGGACACAGCTCCACTTCCATTTCAGCGGCGTTCGGGCTTGCGAAGGCAAGAGATTTGACAGGCGGCAAGGAGCATGTGATTGCAGTCATCGGGGATGGCTCCATGACGGGCGGACTCGCTTATGAGGCGCTGAACAATGTCGGCAAGGAGCATACCAGAATGATTGTCATTCTAAATGATAACCAGATGTCTATTGATACGAATGTGGGGGCCATCAGCCGCCATTTGAACAGCCTGCGGACAAGCTACCAGTACCGTGGGTGGAAGGAGGCGGTCAAGCAGTTCCGAGATAACGTGCCTGTGCTTGGTGAAGGGACATATCAGGTGCTGAAAAACGTGCGTGACGGGGCGAAAATGCTTCTGACGGGCGGTGCATTGTTTGAACAGCTTGGGCTTAAATATATCGGCCCTGTGGATGGACATGATTTGCCGGAGCTGATTGAACTGTTTGAAAACGTGAAGGAAATGAACCGCCCTGTGCTCATTCATGTAAAAACCATCAAGGGCAAGGGCTATCCCTACGCGGAGGAACGTCCCTGGGCGTATCATGGCGTAGGTGCGTTTGATTTGAAAACAGGACAGCCGCTTTCCAAGGGCGGCAGAAGCTGGTCCTCCGTTTTCGGGGATAAAATGGTGGAAATCGGGAAGAAGAACCCGAAGGTCGCAGGGATTACGGCAGCAATGAGCGGCGGCACAGGCTTTGAGAAATTTCAGAGAGCCTTTCCGAAACGTTTTTTCGACGTTGCCATTGCGGAGCAGCATGGCACAACCTTTGCGGCAGGTTTGGCAAAGGGCGGCATAACACCTGTATTTGCGGTGTATTCCTCCTTCCTGCAAAGGGCGTATGACCAGATCGTGCATGATGTGTGTATGCAGAAGCTGCATGTTGTATTTGCGATAGACCGTGCAGGGATTGTTGGGGCAGACGGAGAAACCCATCAGGGCGTTTTCGATATCTCCTTTCTCAGCCACATCCCCAATATGACGGTGCTTTCGCCAAAAAACGCATGGGAATTGGAAGAAATGCTTGATTTTGCGGTGAATGAATGGAACGGCCCGATTGCGGTGCGCTATCCCAGAGGAACGGCGGAAACCGCTTTTGCAGAGCAGAAGGAGCCGATTACATACGGCAAGGCAGAGGTCATTCAGAAGGGCAGGGACATTGCCGTTCTGGCGGAGGGACACATGCTGAAGCCGGCGGCAGAGGCGGCAGAGCGCTTAGAGGCGGAAGGGTACCACCCCATGCTTGTGAATATGCGCTTTCTGAATCCTCTGGATACGGAGCTGCTGAAGGAGCTTGCACAAACGTGCGCCCATATTGTGACGGTGGAGGATAATCTGCGTAAGGGCGGCTTCGGCTCAAAGGTACTGGAATACTACGGGGATGCAGGGATACAGACGGATGTGCTGAATCTGGCATTTCCCGATAAATATATCGAACAGGGCACGCAGGCACAGCTTTTTGAAAGATATGGGCTGGATGCGGCGGGCATTTACAACAGCATCAAGGAAAGATTGGGAGAATGACCATGGCAGAAAAGGTTGAAAAGGAAAGATTAGACGTTTTACTGGTGCAGCAGGGTTTGGCAAGCTCCAGAGAACTGGCGAAGGCGTATATCATGGCAGGGAATGTATACGTTGACGGACAGAAGGAGGACAAGGCCGGCACAAAGGTGGCGGTGACAGCGAAGCTTGAGGTAAAGGGCAACCAGATGAAATATGTCAGCCGCGGCGGCTATAAGCTGGAAAAGGCGATGGATGTATTCGGTATCCGTCTGGATGGGAAAATCTGTCTGGATATCGGCGCATCGACAGGCGGCTTTACGGATTGTATGCTGCAAAACGGCGCAAGCAAGGTTTATGCAGTAGATGTTGGATACGGACAGTTTGCATGGAAGCTTCGTCAGGATCCGAGGGTTATCTGTATGGAGAAAACGAATATTCGTTATGTGACATCTGAACAGATACCGGAGAAGATAGACTTTGCATCGGTGGATGTTTCCTTTATTTCCCTGACAAAGGTACTGCCTGCGGTGCTTGGTGTGCTGGGCGAAAAGGGGCAGCTGGTTTGTCTGATTAAGCCGCAGTTTGAAGCCGGACGGGAAAAGGTCGGCAAGAAGGGCGTTGTTCGGGACAGCAGCGTGCATCGCGAGGTCATTGAGATGATTGTAGAGTATGTCCGCACACAGAGGCTTGGGATTCTCGGTCTGGATTTCTCCCCGATTAAGGGGCCTGAAGGCAATATCGAGTATCTCATTTATCTGGATAAGAGCCGGAGCGGCATGCACGAGGACGAGGTGCAGGCGAGAGTAGATACCGTTGTTGCACAATCGCATAAAATCCTTTCGGGCGAGAAATGAGGTGCGGAAGATGAAAAAAGTAGCAATTTTACCGAATATACAGAAGGATAAGGGACTGGCGGTGACAAAGCGGCTGGTGCGTTATCTGGAGGAAAAGGGCTGTCAGCCGCGCCTTTCCGAAGCGGTGGCGGATTTGGCGGAGCTGCCGCAGTATGCGCAGACGGAAACGGAGCTGTATCAGAACAGCGATCTGCTGATTTCGCTTGGCGGTGATGGGACACTGCTTGGCATCGGCAGAAGAACGGCGAAATTTGAAAAGCCGATTCTGGGGATCAATCTGGGGACGCTCGGCTTTCTGACGGCGGAGGATAAGAATTATGCCGAAGCGGCGATTGATAAGGTGCTGAAGGGCGATTTTAAGCTGGAAAAACGCATGATGCTGACCTGCGGTATTGCCAAGGGGGATGAACGCACGGAGGGCATTATTGCTTTGAATGATATCTGCATTACGCGTGATTTATATAAAATTCTGGAGTTTCACGTTTTTGTAAATGATGAATTTGTGGATACCCTGCTTGCGGATGGTGTTATCATCTGTACGCCGACAGGCTCGACTGCCTATAACCTTTCCGCAGGGGGACCTGTATTGAAGGCGGATGCACAGATTATTGCGATTACGCCCATTTCACCGCACACGCTGACAAGCAGACCCATTGTGGTTTCTGCGGATGATGTGGTTACGGTTGAGGTGAAGCCCAGCAGAGAGGACACGCCCTTTACGGTCAGTGCGGACGGGCAGAACAACTTTACGTTGACGGGGCAGAATGTTGTGCAAATTCGTCGTGCGGATGTCTGCACCACGATTATTAAGACAAAGCCGCAGAGCTTTTACGATGTACTGCGGCATAAATTGAAATAAGAACGGCTGAATAAGCAGCCTTTGGATATCTTTCTGAAACAGTAAGGAGGGGGTAGTGCGATGAAGATCGCCAGACATGCAAAAATTTTGGAATTGATTGAAAATTATGACATTGAGACGCAGGACGAGCTGGCACAGAGACTTTGTGAGGAAGGCTTTGTGGTGACACAGGCAACGGTTTCCCGTGATATTCGTGAAATGAAGCTGACGAAAATCGCAACAGAAAAGGGACGGCAGAAATATGCTGTGATTACGGGTAATGATACGGAAGTGACAGAGAGACTGACGCGCGTATTCAAAGAGGCTGTGCTGAAAATGGACTATGCGCAGAACATGATTGTAGTGAAAACACTGGATGGTATGGGCATGGCGGTTGCCGTTGCGCTTGATAATATGCAGAACAGCGAAATCCTTGGCACGATTGCAGGGGATGATACTGTTTTCTGCGTGGTGCGTACGCATAATCAGGCGGCAGTTATCATCGAAAAGCTGTATCGCATCATCCATAGTGCCTAAAGGAGGGACGCTTTATGCTGGAACATCTGCACATCAGAAATGTGGCGCTGATTAAGGAAAGCGAAATCTCCTTTGGAGATGGGCTGAATATTCTGACGGGCGAAACGGGTGCCGGCAAATCCATGATTATTGATTCTTTGCAGTTTGCCCTTGGCGGCAGAGCAGGGAAGGATTTTCTGCGCCACGGCGAAAAGCAGGCGGCGGTTGAGGCATTGTTTTCCGTACAGTCGCAGGCACTTACGGAAAAGCTTGCGGAAAACGGCATTGCTCCTGAGGAGGACGGGACGCTTCTGATTACCCGCACACTCAGCGAAGCGGGGAAATCTGTCTGCCGTATCAACGGCTCTACGGTGACGGTCGGTATGCTGAAGGAGATTGCCGAGGACATGATTGATATTTACGGACAGCATGAGCATCAGTCTCTTTTGAATCCGGTGAAGCACATTCGCCTGCTGGATCGCTTCTGCGGCGCAGGCTTTGGTGAGGCAATGGAGGAATACAAAAACAGCCGGCAAAGGCTGAAGGATCTGGAAAAGCAGCTTGCGATTCTGATTGGAGATGAAAGCCAAAGAGAACAGCGGATGGATATGCTGCTGTTTCAGAAGGAAGAAATCGAAGCGGCAGAGCTGCGGGAGGGCGAGGAGGATGCCCTTCTGGAGCAGAAAAAACGCCTGAGCAGCATGGAAAGGCTGATACGGCTGACGGGCGAAAGCATAACACTTCTGTATGACGGGGATGACCGCGCACCCTCTGCCTGCGATCAGCTGGGGGATGCCCTTGCGAAATTACAGGAAGCGGCGGAATATGATGCGGCTCTGTCTCCCTTGACGGATGCATTGGCGGATGGCTATGCTGCCGTGGAGGACTGCGCGCGGGAATTGAAGCGCGAGACGGAAAAGCAGGAGGCTGACCCGGAGGAGCTGGAACGCATTGAGGAACGCTTACAGCTTTTTTATAAATTGAAGCGAAAATATGGTGGCAGCATTGAGGCGGTATTGGAATTTTACGAAAAAGCCGTACAGGAGCTGGAATTTCTCTCCAACAGCAGCGAAAAGGCGGCGGAGCTTTCTGCCAAGAAGGCAGAGGAGGAGAAGCGCCTGTCTGCTCTTGCGGAAACGCTGACAGCAAGAAGAAGGGCGACTGCCGAACAGGTGGAGGAGCAGATTGAAACGGCATTGCATGACATGGAAATGAAGCATGCACGGTTTCATATTCAGATAGAGGAAAAAGCCGATTGGGGCGCAGACGGCAAGGATAAGGTGGAATTTTTGATTTCTGCCAATGCAGGGGAGCCGCTCAAGCCCCTGGCAAAGATTGCATCCGGCGGCGAAATGAGCCGTGTGATGCTTGCACTGAAAACGGTGCTTGTGGATGCGGATGAAATCGGGACATTTATTTTTGATGAAATTGATACAGGGGTCAGCGGCAGAACGGCGAGAAGGGTCGGCGAGAAAATGCGCTTTCTGGGCGGAAAACGACAGCTTCTCTGCATTACGCATCTGCCCCAGATTGCCGCGATGGCGGATAATCACTTTCTGATTGAAAAGGAAAGCGACGCAGGAGAAACCGTGACGCGCGTGACGGCACTGGACGAGGAAGGCGCGGTGCGCGAGGTGGCGAGACTGATGAATGATGTGACGGAAACCACACTGGCGGCGGCAAGAGAGCTGCTTGCGGAAAAATAAAACGAAGAACACATAATGACACCCTAAGTCGAAATCAGGATTTCGACTTGTTGAAACAGAGGAATAAACAGACGAGTTCCATCAGCTTAAAAGCCTTGAAACTCGCTGTTTTCCTCGTCGGAAG
>ERZ838516.2913-NODE-2913-length-16733-cov-3.311308_pt1 | contig 16733 bp, 18 predicted proteins | sample MGYA00519910_ERZ838516 | MGnify/ENA primary metagenome ERZ838516 (study PRJEB31850, sample SAMEA3708837) | human gut metagenome | biome: human gut; feature: human-associated habitat; material: faeces | place: China | collected 2014 ... | reverse complement strand
GGTTCCACCAATATCAATACCAACTACATAGGGTTTACTCATGGTCATATTGTGTGTTAAATGTTATATGATTATTTCACAAAGGTAATCGAAACTTTTTATTTTCCTTTTTTTACCGATAAAAATGCATCAAAAAAGAGTGAAATTTTCTTTATCCTCTATTGATGTTTCAGAAAAGTGATAATCTGATTATAATTATAAAATGATTAATTTGCTATGTGGAGATAGCAATTTTGATATTAATGATTGGCAGATCAAAAAAATATAGTATCTTTGCTCCCCGAAAATGGCACAAAAATAGGTAAAATGTGCATTTTCGAAATTCAATTAATGAGAACAAATTATGAGTAATAATTTATTGAAAGGAAAAAGAGGTATCATTTTTGGTGCTTTGAATGAAATGTCTATCGCATGGAAAGTTGCCGAGAGGGCTGTTGAAGAAGGTGCGGTTATTACGTTGACCAATACTCCGGTTGCAGTGCGTATGGGACAAGTTTCTGAATTAGGAGAGAAACTTAATGCCGAGATTATTCCGGCAGATGCTACCAATGTTGAAGATCTCGAAATGGTATTTGCCAAATCAATGGAAATTTTGGGCGGAAAGATCGATTTTGTTTTACATTCGATCGGTATGTCGCCCAATGTTCGGAAAAAACGTCCTTATGATGATCTTGATTATGATCTTCTGAACAAAACTCTCGATATTTCGGCTATCTCGTTTCATAAAATGATACAGGTGGCTAAAAAGATGGATGCTATTGCAGAGAATGGTTCTATATTGGCATTGAGCTATGTTGCTGCACAACGTACGCTTTTCGGTTACAATGATATGGCCGATGCCAAAGCATTGCTTGAGTCTATAGCTCGCAGCTTTGGTTATATTTACGGACGTGAAAAAGGGGTACGTATCAATACTATTTCTCAATCTCCGACTATGACTACTGCCGGTAGCGGTGTGAAAGGAATGGAGTCGCTGATGGATTTTGCTAATCGTATGTCGCCTCTGGGAAATGCAAGTGCTGAGGAATGTGCCGATTATTGTATCGTGATGTTCTCAGACCTTACTCGTAAGGTGACTATGCAAAATTTGTATCATGACGGGGGATTCTCCAGTATGGGAATGAGTTTGCGTGCGATGACACAATACAATAAAAGTTTTGATGAATATAGGGATGAGAACGGAGATATTTGTTATGGATAATCTGTAACTCTTTAACGTGATAACAAAAAAGGAAAAGTGAACAGAACTTTTCCTTTTTTGTTTATATATGGCAGGAACTAAAATCGTAATGTTACATCGAATCCGAAGGTTATCGGACGTCCTAATTGCATAAATCCATTGTTCTCTTTCAGGTTTTCTGCATTCATCGTTTCGAAATAAAAAGCCTGATAGCGTTTATTCAGAAGGTTTTTTCCCCATATACTTAGATCGATATTATTTTTTTGGAATGTCAAATCTCCGTTTAATAATCCGTAGAAATTTTGTGCTACATCATTAGATTCTGTCCAAAAAGTTTTTCCTCGTCCTGCGTATTCGGCATTGATAAAAATGTAGTCGAGCCAGCTTTTTTTTATTTCTATAGTATAGTTCCCCGTAAGAGCTAAGGTATGTTTAGGGGCAAACGGAACGTAATTTCCCTTGTTACCATCTTCATTTGAAATAAATGTGGCATGGGTATATCCGTAAGCTGCCGTAAGTTGAAGATTATTTACAGGTGACAGGCGGACAGAAACTTCAGAGCCTTTACTGGCAGAATGTCCGGAGTTTTTTGTCGTACGTCCGAATCCATCTATGATAGAAATTTGCTGATTCCGACAGTCTATATAAAATACAGAAAAATCGATACCCAGTCTTCTGTCCCATAAATCGGCACGGCCTCCGATTTCATAGTTCCAGCTGTGTTCGGGTTTATACCGGATTGAATTATTGACATCGGTCTGATTGTTTGTCAGATGACTTAAATCGGGTAACATCGGTTTAACCTTCGGTGGGACTTTATTGAGGATTTCTGTAATCATTTTACTTCGGAGTTGTTCCTGAACGATATTAGAGAACATTTGAAAGTTGTATCCTCCTGAGCGGTATCCTCGAGCGACGGAAGCATATATAAAATATCGGGAATTGAATTTGTATTTTAATTCGAATTTCGGTAAAAGTTCCCATGTATTCATTTCGTTCTTTCCGTCGACAGATAAAGGTACGGATACAGGAATCGGAGTTGCTCCCTTTGGCGGGGGAAGGATAATATTGAAGTCTGATATAAACGGTTCATCGATAAATGTATGGTGGTTTATTTTCGTGTGTTCATAGTCGAGTCTCAATCCGATTGTCCCGGAAAGGTTTTTTATAAACAGGTTGTTGTATGTCATCTGTTTAAAAACAGCAAGCCCGAATGTCGGAGTTTTATATATTCCGTTTATATATAAATTGGGACTTTGTACTTTTAAACCTAATTGAACAGGAAGCCCGTTGATGTTTTCGAATATTGAATTTACATTATCCTCGATCATGTATTTTAATCCGTCTTCTTTAAAATTTACCGGTCCGTCGGTTCGTAAGTGGGAGTAAAATCCGAAAACGCCGGCGACCCATTGCAAATTTTTGTCGGTTGTCGATTTAAAAGTTATTTCCTGAGTAATGGCGTCCTGTTTTTGTTTTTGTTGTAAGGTGAAAACAGATAAAGGAGTGAAATCCTGATCCATGTGCATATTGTCTTTCAGGAACTGATATCCGGTAATCGAGTTCATAATGTACCGGTCATGTATATATTGTAATAAAATACTGCTGGTCGATAATTTCCGGTCATAGGAAGAGCGGTCGTTATAATTGATCGGATATCGGATGTCTTTTTTTTGTCGAACATTTGGTAAGGATAACCATCCTGATCGTTATATTCAAAATCGGAAGTAAGATTTATTTTCAGACGGGGATTGATTTTTATATAGATTTGAGCTCGTCCTCCAGCAACTTCTGTTGATCCCGAATTTTTTCCCGTTGCGATATTTTTAAAATATCCATCGTTTTTCCGGTATTTCCCGCTGACGGAGAACGCTACATATTCATTTATTTTATGACTATGGGAGAGGGCCGCATTCCATGTATTATGGTTACCGTATCCGGCTTTTATCTTCGTTCCTTGGTAGTCAAAAGGAGATTTTGTGTATATATTGATTAATCCTGCCATAGTATTTCGTCCATATAAAGTACCTTGCGGACCACGCAGAATCTCTATTTTTTCAATATCCATAAAATCGAAATCGAACGAACTTTTGTCCAGATACGGAACATTATCGACATTTAATCCTACTGCCGGAGAATTGATTCGTGAACCGATCCCTCGTATATATATTGATGAAATCAGCTTAGAGCCGTAATCCGGAATATATAGATTAGGGGCTATTGACGAAAGACCTTTTAATGACATGATATGCTGTCGTTCCAGTTTTTTTTCTCCGATAATCGATATAGAACCGGGAAATTCAAAGAACCGAGTTTCTGATTTGGGAGATGAGATCACCTCTATTTCGTTTAGATTCACGTTTTTGTAAATCGTACTATCCCGGTCAGATTGTTCTTTATCTATTCTGGCAAGAACCGGAAGTGCCTCGGTTGCGATTAATAAAAGCAGTAGTAATTTTTTCATCCTTTTTACCTTATTTTTTGAACATACAAATTAAAGCCATAATGGTGGAGGAGGCAATCACTATATGTAGTGATTTTTAAGAAATAAAAAATTGCCGAATTCTGTATTTTGTGTAATTTTACCGAATCGAAGAGATTTTTTGTTTTTCATCATATTTATAGTAGTTGAAATTGTTTATCCGCCTGTTTGCTAATTTGCCGGTCATATATTATGCAACAATACAATGAAGACACTATCGTAGAGCAATTGCAAGATCCTCTTAAATGCAGAGAGGCGTTTGCGCAGGTTGTCGCTCATTATAGCGAGCCGTTATATTGGCAGATACGTAAGATGGTATTTTCTCATGACGATGCTGACGACCTGTTACAAAACACCTTTCTTAAAGCATGGAACAGTATTGCTTATTTTCGAGCCGAAGCCCGTTTATCTACTTGGTTGTATCGCATTGCAGTCAATGAGACGATTACATTTTTAAATAAGCAACGTCAACAGAATCATGTCCCGTTAGAAGGAGAAGACTTGTTCTTGCTTGATAAACTGGAGGCGGATGAATGGTTTGACGGGAATAGATTACAAAAACGTTTGCAGGAAGCCATATTGAAACTTCCCGAAAAACAACGTCTTGTTTTTAATATGCGTTATTTTGACGATATGAAATACGAAGAGATGTCTCACATTTTGGGAACATCGGTAGGAGCATTGAAAGCTTCGTATCATCATGCGGTTCGTAAAATCGAAGAATATTTAACATCAGATGATTAAACCTTATTGTCCGATTATAGTCTAAAAGGCAAAGATATTATGGAAAAAGATAAAGACATATTAAAGCAGGTGGGGCGTGATACAGGCATGAGAGTTCCCGATGGGTATTTTGAAAGTTTTACGTCTCGAATGGTAAGTCAATTGGACAATTTTGAGGTTGTCGAACCTGAAAAGCCGACTGTATGGCAACGTGTCAGACCTTGGTTATATATGGCGGCAATGTTTGCCGGAATAGCTTTGATGGTGCGTTTGTTCGTTCCGGAAAAAAGATCTTCCTCTGTTGTGGCGGAAACGGAAGTTTCAATAACAAATGAGAATGTAGAAGACTATTTATTTTACAGTAATGTAGATGAATATTCGGTATATGAGTATTTGGCGTTAGGAGAATAAGAGATCTGATACTTATTGTATATAAAGAGATGAAAAGAATAATTACTGCATTTTTATTTTTCGTTTTGATTTTGCCTGTATGCAAAGCGCAAGGCACTTCTCCGGAAGATCGTTACAAGAGTTTTCAAACTTATAAAAAAGAGTATCTGAAAAAGCAAATCGGTCTTACAGATAAGGAGGCTGCACATTTTTTTCCGTTGTATGATGAAATGCAGTTGAAAAAATATCGGTTGAATCGCCAAGTGCGCAGCGAGGCGAGGCGTATTGCACATTCGAAAACTCCTGTTTCGGAAAAAGAATATGCAGCATCAGCAGAAGCTCTCTCTCTATTACCGCTTAAAGAAGCTCAGATAGAACGTGAGTATTTTATTCGTTTCAGAGGAATTCTCTCCCCGAGAAAGCTTTTTCTGTACCGTCGTGCTGAAAATTCTTTTGCAAAAGCTATGTTGCAGCATAGAGATCAAGGGAAGCAAAAGAAATAACATCTTAAAGCCGGTTTGAATTTTCCGATAAAATTATATATTCTGATTTTTGAAACTGTTTTCCTATTTTACACATCACGTAGCTCGTTATCTTCTTCGTCAGAACAGAAAAATACTTCAAAAATAGTTCTCGAAAAATGTCCGTACAAAATTTGTACAAGTTCTTAAGATTCATGAAATCCGGTTATTAATTATTATAAGTTGAGTAGTCCGATGCTCTTACTATGTTTAATATAATTGGGAAAAATTTATTGCTCGATAAAATGTACAGTTTTTTTATAAAGCTGTATATATCTCTGATTTATTTTGTACATTTGCCTTTCAATATAAGGCAAACCGTTCAAAGAAAAGGTATTAAGTAACATATAAATAAAAAAGATATGAAAAAAAACTGGGTGTTAGTTGTGGCCGTAGCTGTAGCCATAGGCTTTGTTTCTTGTAAAGCTAAAGAAAGTTCATATAAAGCGGCATACGAAAAAGCGCAGGAAAAGCCTGTTGCAGAGCAGACTTTAGCTCCGGAACCTGTCGTGACCAAGCCGGCCTCATCTTCAGATACAAGTTCTTCTCCGGTAAGGGTAAGTACAGAGAAAATTACAACGGTAAATGCCGGAGATGCTTCTAAACTGAAAATGTTCAATGTCGTTGTCGGAAGTTTTACTATCAAAACCAATGCCTCTAATTTGCAGGAGTCTTTAGTCGCAGACGGATATAATGCTTTTTTAGCACAGAATGCAAAAGGTATGTATCGTGTTATAGTCGGCAGTTTCGATGACAGACCTTCTGCTACCGAGTTGCGTGAAAGTGTGAAAGCGAAGTATCCGAATCGGTTCTCGGACGCTTGGTTGCTGATTAACGAATAAAATAAAGAAATATATTATAATAGAAAAGAAAGTGTTCTCATTGCAAGAATACTTTCTTTTTTTGTACAATAATATATAGCCATTCTATTTTATGGGGTATATGATTGGTTTTATTGAGCTTGATTTTTAATAATTCGCATTATCTGTTCTGTTGTATTGGCAATATTGCAAAGAGTAAAGTCTTTCTGTATGGCTTGTTCCAAAGTGACGGGATATGGGAGTATAGAGAATGCCGCAAGAAATCCGGCATCTATGAGTTCTTTCGTATTTTCTACACAGCCGCCTAAAGCGATGACGGGAATGTGGTGTTTTCGGGCGGCAGCGAGAATGCCCGAAGCTGTTTTCCCCATAATGGTTTGTCGGTCGAGCTTTCCTTCTCCGGTAATGATCAGATCTGCTCCGGCAATGAGTTTGTCAAAACCGATTATTTCGAGTACCGTTTCTATTCCCGATTTTAACTGGGCGTGAAAAAATGCAAGACATGCTGCTCCCATTCCTCCTGCAGCTCCTGCCCCCGAAACTTTACTGATATTTATGCCTTTCTCTTGTTCGATTATATGGGAGAAATTTCTTAGCCCTTTGTCAAGAAAACGTACTTGTTCACGGTCGGCTCCTTTTTGAGGAGCATATACATAGGCCGCACCGTTAGGACCAAAAAGCGGATTGTTTACATCGCATATTATTGTGAACCGGCAATCTTTCAGTTCCGGTAATACTCCAGACTCATCGATGGAGGCGATCCGGGTTAATATTTTTCCTCCATATCCTAAGATTGTGCCGTTTTCATCTCTGAACCGGATTCCAAGAGCTTGCAACATTCCTGTGCCGGCATCATTGGTCGCACTTCCGCCTATGCCGAGTAGGATATTCCGACATCCTCGCCGGATAGCATTTTTGATCAGTTCTCCTGTCCCGAATGTCGTTGCCTCCATCGGGTTACGTTTTTCTTTAGGTATCAGTGCTAGACCGTTGGCTGCTGCTGTTTCTATAACGGCTGTTTTCCCATCTTCTGATAAGATGTAGCCGGCATTGATCGTTTCCATTTGGGAATTATGTGCGGAACATATTATTTGTTTCCCTTTTAATTGTTGCAGTAATGTTTCGTACAATCCCTCTCCACCGTCAGAAACGGTTAGGCAGATAACTTCACATTCCGGAAATACACGGAGTATTCCCTCTCTTGCGCTTTGGGCAACGTCGGCAGAAGATACCGAACCTTTGAAAGAGTCGGATGCTATGACTATTTTTTTCATAAAGATGTATTTGGCTTACAGATTGGGTGAAAAAGTACAGTCTTTATTTCGAAAAAACAAATTATTTAAAATTTTTCCTCGAATATTTGTTTTTTCAAATTCATTCTATACATTTGCACTCAACAAACAGAGTGAAATGTAAAGATGAATACGATTTTAGTAAATACATATTGGTGGCAATTCTTACAACTCCCGTAGTCGTGAGAAGCAACCTTATGTAATTAAAAATATATACCGTATAAAGAGGTTTGCCAACACGGCAAACCTCTTTTTTTATATCCCGAAAACAGATAGTGAAAATGAAAAAATAAGACAATATGAAAGATTATCAAGTAAATGATGATGGTTATTATGGAGAATTTGGAGGGGCGTACGTTCCTGAAATTCTTTATGGATGTGTAGAGGAGTTAAGGAAGAACTATCTTCCCATTATTCAAAGCGAGTCATTCAAAAACGAGTTTGACGGTTTGTTGCGTGACTATGTCGGTCGTCCCTCACCTCTTTATCTTGCCCCTCGGCTATCCGAGCGGTATGGTTGTCGCATCTATCTTAAACGAGAAGATCTTAACCATACCGGAGCACATAAGATCAATAATACTATAGGACAGATCTTGATTGCCAAACGAATGGGTAAGAGACGTATTATTGCCGAGACCGGAGCGGGACAACACGGTGTCGCAACGGCTACGGTTTGTGCTCTTATGAATATGGAGTGTGTTGTTTATATGGGAAAAACCGATGTCGAGCGGCAGCATATTAATGTACAGAAAATGGAAATGCTCGGTGCTACGGTTTACCCGGTGACATCAGGCAATATGACGCTAAAAGATGCTACGAATGAGGCGATACGAGACTGGTGCTGTCATCCTTCGGATACCTATTATATAATCGGATCTACAGTAGGACCGCATCCTTATCCCGATATGGTAGCCCGCTTGCAGTCGGTGATTAGTGAGGAGATACGGAAACAACTCTCTTTGCAAGAAGGACGGGATTATCCTGATTACCTTATTGCCTGTGTCGGTGGCGGCAGTAATGCTGCCGGAACGATTTATCATTATGTTAATGACGATCGGGTAAAAATAGTTCTTGCGGAGGCCGGAGGAAAGGGTATCGATACCGGTATGTCCGCAGCTACTATACAACTTGGCAAAATCGGGATTATTCATGGCAGCAAGACTCTTGTTATGCAGAGCCAGGACGGGCAAATTGAAGAACCTTATTCTATTTCTGCCGGACTCGATTATCCCGGTATAGGGCCTATCCATGCAAACTTGGCGACAAATAAACGTGCAACGGTTTTAGCTATAAATGATGATGAGGCATTAAACGCCGCATTTGAGTTGACAAGACTTGAAGGCATTATTCCGGCACTTGAATCGGCACATGCTTTGGGAGCTCTCGGAAAACTTCGTTTCCGTCCTGAGGATGTGGTTGTGCTTACCGTTTCGGGCAGAGGGGATAAAGATATGGAAACTTATATTCGAGAGATGAAAAATAAATGAAAAGTCAGATGAAAACATTCGATTATACAACACGAAGTAAAAAAGTATTAGGAGATCTGCATACGCCTGTAAGTATCTATCTTAAAGTTCGTGATATTTATCCTCAGTCGGCACTTATGGAAAGTTCCGACTATCATGCAGGAGAAAACAGCCTTTCGTTTATAGCTCTCTGTCCGTTGGCGAGTATCGGGGTAAACAGCGGAGTCTGTACAATGACATTTCCCGATGGATGCAGAGAAAAGAGGATGATCGATGAATCATTTACCGTAGAAAAGGCTATAAACGATTTTATCTCCCGATTCAGAGTATCCGGTGACGAGAGCCGGGTATGTGGGTTATATGGATACACGACATTCAACGCTGTGAAATATTTCGAGAATATTCCCGTAAAAGAGAGCCATGATGAATGCAATGATGCTCCGGATCTGCTTTATATTCTTTATAAACAGGTGATTGTATTTAACCATTTTAAAAATGAATTGACTTTGGTTGAGATGCTTTCTGAAAGAGAGGGCACTACTCTTAACGAACTGGAGTCGGTTATCGAAAATAGAAATTTCGCTTCATATAATTTTTTTCTTACCGCGCCTGTATATAGCACTGTTACCGATGAACAACACAAGGCTAACGTGCGTAAAGGTATAGAGCATTGTTTGCGTGGCGATGTTTTTCAAATTGTTCTTTCCCGTCGTTTTATCCAGCCTTTTTCGGGTGATGACTTTAAGGTGTATAGAGCGTTGCGTTCTATCAATCCGTCTCCTTATTTGTTTTATTTCGGTTTCGGAGGGTATCGTATATTCGGGTCTTCTCCCGAAACGCATTGCAGGATAGAAAACGGTAAGGCGTACATAGATCCTATTGCCGGAACGACCCGACGTACAGGAGATATTTGCAAAGACAGGGAGCTTACCGAAACGCTTCTTGCCGATCCGAAAGAGAATGCCGAACATGTGATGCTGGTCGATCTGGCAAGAAATGATCTCAGCCGGAATTGTCATGATGTGAATGTTCTGTTTTATAAAGAACCTCAGTATTATAGTCATGTGATACATCTCGTTTCTCGAGTGTGCGGACAACTTGATTCGGAAGCTAATCCGGTCGGGACGTTTATCGATACTTTTCCGGCGGGAACTCTTTCCGGTGCTCCTAAAGTACGGGCCATGCAACTGATTTCTGAGATAGAGCCTCATAACCGAGGTGCTTATGGCGGTTGTATCGGGTTTATCGGATTCAACGGATATCTTAATCAAGCGATAACGATACGTACTTTTGTAAGTCGTAACCATGAATTGTGGTATCAGGCAGGAGGCGGAATTGTAGCGCACAGCAAAGAAGAGAATGAATTGCAAGAAGTGAATAATAAGTTGGGAGCTTTGAAAAAAGCCATCGATATGGCAGTAACTTTGAAAAATTAGAAGATATGGAAAAGATATTGATATTTGATAATTATGACTCGTTTACCTACAATTTATTGCATCTGGTGCACGAGTTAGGAGAGACCGATGTCGAGGTGTGTCGGAATGATAAAATTACGCTTGACGAAATAGAACGTTTCGATAAAATTATACTTTCGCCCGGTCCTGGCGTTCCGGAAGAAGCGGGGTTATTGTTGCCATTGATACGACGTTATGCTCCTACGAAGAGTATTTTAGGAGTTTGTCTCGGTCATCAGGCTATTGGTGAGGCTTTCGGCGCAGTATTGGAAAATCTGAAGGAGGTATATCATGGGGTGCAGACTTCTGTGGAAATTATTACGGACGACTCGCTTTTTACGGGATTGCCCCGAGAAATACAAGTAGGTCGTTATCATTCCTGGGTGGTCAGTCCTGATGGATTTCCGGCAGAGCTCGAGATCACGGCGAGAGATGCTTCCGGACAGATCATGGCGCTTCGACACAGAAAATATGATGTACGTGGCATACAGTTTCATCCCGAATCGGTATTAACACCTGAAGGGCATACGATTATTCGCAATTTTCTTTATCATTAAAATAAAAACGGAAATGAAGCAAATTCTATATAAGTTGTTCGAACATCGGTATCTTGGGAGAACCGAAGCTCGGGATATACTTCAAAATATCGTACAGGGTAAGTACAATGATGCGCAGATAGCCTCTTTAATTACAGTATTCTTAATGCGGAACATCTCAGTCGAGGAACTGACAGGATTTCGGGATGCTTTACTCGAAATGCGTATTCTGGTCGATCTTTCCGAATATACTCCTATCGATATAGTCGGTACTGGAGGTGACGGAAAAAATACGTTCAATATTTCTACTGCGGCATGTTTTGTCGTAGCAGGAGCAGGTTATCCCGTTGTGAAACATGGAAACTACGGAGCTACTTCGGTAAGCGGGGCAAGTAATGTTATGGAGCAGCACGGTGTACAATTTACTTCTGATATGAGTCGTCTTCGTAAGAGTATGGATATGTGTAATATTGCCTATTTGCATGCACCTCTTTTCAATTCGGCCATGAAAGCCGTTGCTCCTGTTCGTAAAGCTTTGGGGGTACGTACGTTTTTCAATATGCTCGGTCCGCTGGTCAATCCGGCCTTGCCGAAATATCAGTTGCTCGGAGTTTATAATTTGCCGCTATTGCGTCTTTACAATTATGTCTTTCAGGAGAGCGATACTTGTTTTGCCGTAGTGCATGGTCTCGATGGATACGATGAAATTTCATTAACGGGAGAGTTTAAGGTTGCGACTTCTACTACTGAGACGATCTATACTCCTGAAAGTGTAGGTTTTAACCGTTATTGTGAGCAAGATCTCGATGGGGGAAAATCTCCGGATGAAGCTGCTCGTATATTTGATCGTGTATTGCAAGGTGAAGCTACACCGGCGCAAACCGACTGTGTGATTGCTAATGCAGCGTTTGCTATTCGGGTAATTGAGCCGGAAAAATCTCTGGCAGACTGTATCGCCTTAGCTCGTGAATCTATGGAAAGTGGAAGAGCATTAAAGACATTGAAAATGTTTGTCGAACTTAATTCTTGATTCGAAGATGAATATTCTGGATAAAATAGTTGCAGATAAACGAATCGAAGTGCAGCGACATAAAGAAGCCTATACTGTGGATATGCTTTTAGGAAGCGAACAAATGATGCGCAGTACTGTTTCCCTGAGCCGTGCATTGTCAGAATCTTCTTCAGGTATAATAGCTGAGTTTAAACGTCGTTCTCCTTCAAAAGGGTGGATACATCGGGATGCCGATGTCGAAAGAGTTGTGCTTGATTATCAACGGGGTGGAGCATCTGCATCTTCTATATTGACTGATTATACTTATTTTGGCGGAACGGTTGCCGATTTGTGTAAAGTCCGGAAAAGCATTGATATACCTCTTTTACGTAAAGAGTTTGTAATCGATGAATACCAGATTTATCAAGCAAAAGCGATAGGTGCGGATGCCGTGTTGCTCATCGCTGCAGTACTCGATCGGAAGACTTGTCGTCGTTTTACCGATTTGGCTCACAGCCTCGGAATGGAAGTATTGCTCGAGTTGCATGAAGAAAAAGAACTCGACTATTTGGATACCGGAGCTGATATGATAGGAGTTAACAATCGTGATTTGACGACCTTTGAAACTCGAGTGGAACACTCGTTCGATATGGTTAGGTATTTGCCTTCGGATAAAATCTGCATATCGGAAAGCGGGATTTCTTCCCCCGATACGGTTAGAGCTTTGCGTCGGGTGGGATTCAGAGGATTTTTAATGGGAGAGAATTTTATGAAAGAGGTTCGACCCGGTGCAGCTTTGAGCTGGTTTGTAAAGCAGTTAAACGGTGGAGAAGATGTTGGTTAAAGTATGCGGTATGCGTGATGGGGAGAATATTCGGTTGGTGGAGAACCTGTCGGTTGATCTCATAGGTTTTATTTTTTATCCCCGTTCTCCTCGTTATGTAAATTCCTTGCCTAAGTACCTGCCGCAATCTGCAGGACGAGTAGGGGTTTTTGTAAATGAAAAGCTGGGCGTGATCGAAGATGCGGTAATCCGATACGGACTTACACATGTGCAGTTGCACGGGAGTGAAATCCCTTCTGTGTGCGTGGCATTGAGGCAACAAGGAATACAGGTGATTAAAGCCTTTTCTGTATCTGTTCCAGATGATTTGATGGCTGTCGGGAGATATGACGGGTGTTGTGATTTTTTCTTGTTCGATACTTCTACGTCCGGTTATGGCGGTTCAGGATGTTCGTTCGATTGGGGTATATTGCAACATTATACAGGAAACGTTCCTTTTTTGATAGCAGGAGGTATAGGAGAGAATGATGTGGAGAGAGTTTTGAATTTTAAGCATCCACAATTTGCAGGGGTGGATTTGAACAGTTGTTTTGAAATTTCTCCCGGAATAAAAGATATAGAAAAATTAAACCGATTTATAACAAAATTAAAGAGATGAATCGAATACAACAATTGTTTGGCCGTAAAGAAAAAAATATTCTTTCGGTCTATTTTACAGCCGGATATCCGGCGTTTGATATTACTCGTGAGATTATTGGAGAATTACAACGTCAGGGAATCGATATGGTAGAAATAGGAATCCCTTTTTCAGATCCTATGGCCGATGGAATCGTGATTCAGAATGCGGCTGCAAAGGCTTTGCAGAACGGTATGTCATTGAGTAAACTCTTCGGGCAGCTTCGAAATATCCGTTCCGAAGTAGATATTCCGTTAATCTTGATGGGGTATCTTAACCCTATAATGCAATATGGTTTTGAGAACTTTTGCCGAAGTTGTCATGAAGTAGGAGTAGATGGAGTAATAATCCCGGACTTGCCGTTCAAAGATTATCTTGAAGAGTATAAGCCCGTAGCAGATCGTTATGATCTGAATGTAATAATGCTTATTACCCCTGAAACTTCCGAAGAACGTATCCGATTTATCGACCGGAATACAGAAGGATTTATCTATATGGTATCTTCTGCGGCGACGACCGGTGCGCAGCAGTCGTTCGATGAAGTTAAGCAGGAATATTTCCGTCGTATAGCTGCGATGAATCTTCGTAATCCCCGCCTGATAGGATTCGGTATATCTAACCGGGAAACATTCGATTCAGCTTGTCGGAATGCTTCCGGTGCGATTATCGGTAGTCAGTTTGTTAAGTTGCTTGCACAGGGGTCTCCTGCAAAAGCCGTTTCTCGATTATTGGAGATGATTGGGAAAAAGTAGGTTGAGAATTTATATGGATTTAAAAATCACGATAATATATTTATCGAAAAATTTAGATAGCATCTTGTAGATTGCGGATGCGGTAGAGAGTATAAAAATAACGGTTGATCAATTGATCAACCGTTATTTTTATTAAATATGTTATTTATTGCTTCGTTTACGTTCCGTCTCATCCAAAATAATTTTTCGGAGACGAATATGATGCGGAGTAACCTCTACATATTCATCTTCTTTAATGTATTCGAGAGCTTCTTCGAGGCTAAATACGACAGGAGGAATAATTTTTGCTTTATCATCAGCTCCTGAAGCACGCATATTGGTGAGTTTTTTCGATTTGGTTACATTCACTACGATATCGCCCTCTTTGGCATTTTCACCCACAACCTGCCCTGCATATACTTCTTCTTGCGGAAAGATGAAGAATTTGCCTCGATCTTGCAGTTTATCTATTGCGTAAGCATAAGCAGTTCCTGATTCCATAGCAATCAGCGATCCGTTTGTACGGCGGTCAATATCGCCTTTCCATGGTTGATATTCGAGAAAACGATGAGCCATGATCGCTTCACCGGCCGAAGCGGTCAACACATTATTCCGAAGGCCGATGATACCACGAGACGGAATTGAAAATTCCATGTGTATGCGGTCTCCTTGATTATCCATGCTTAGAAGATCTCCTTTGCGGCGTGTTACCATATCGATAATCTTGCTGGAATATTCTTCAGGTACGTTAACGGTTAATTGTTCTACCGGTTCACATTTTACACCGTCGATTTCGCGGATGATTACTTGGGGTTGACCTACTTGCAGTTCGTAACCTTCACGACGCATGGTTTCGATTAAAATAGATAAATGGAGAACTCCACGTCCATATACAGTCCATACTCCATCTTCAGGAGCTTTTTCTACACGTAAAGCAAGATTCCGGTCCAGCTCTTTTTCAAGTCGTTCGGCAATATGTCTGGATGTGACGAATTTACCGTCTTTACCGAAGAACGGAGAGTCATTATTGGTAAATGTCATCGACATGGTCGGTTCGTCGATGGCGATTCGTTTCAGCGGTTCTGGATTTTGAATATCGGCGATCGTATCTCCGATCTCGAAACCTTCGATACCGATCAGAGCGCAAATTTCACCTGATTGGGCAGATTTTACTTTGGTTCGTCCCAATCCTTCGAAAATATGTAATTCCTTAATTCGTTGCTTTGAAATAGAACCGTCTTTTTTACATAAAGCGACATCTTGTCCCTCGTGTAATTCTCCTCGGTGCACGCGTCCTATGGCAATACGACCTACATAGGACGAGTAATCTAAAGATGTTATAAGGAGTTGGGGTGTTCCTTCTAAATAAGCTGGTTCGGGAATATTCTCGATAATGGCATCTAATAAGGGTGTGATGTCTTCTGTCCGATTTTTCCAATCAGTTGACATCCAATTTTGTTTTGCAGATCCGTAAATTGTCGGGAAATCGAGCTGTTCTTCTGTTGCATCGAGACTGAACATCAGGTCGAATACCATTTCCTGCACTTCATCGGGACGGCAGTTCGGTTTATCTACCTTATTGATTACTACGATAGGTTTCAAACCCATTTGTATTGCTTTCTGCAATACGAAGCGGGTTTGAGGCATCGGGCCTTCAAAAGCGTCTACGAGCAATAGACAGCCGTCGGCCATATTCAATACCCGTTCGACTTCTCCCCCAAAATCGGCATGTCCCGGAGTATCTATAATATTTATCTTGTAATCTTTATATCGTATCGATACGTTCTTGGAAAGGATTGTTATACCTCGTTCACGTTCCAGATCGTTATTGTCGAGTATTAACTCGCCGGAGTTTTGATTCTCGCGAAATAGTTGTCCGGCCAAAAGCATTTTGTCGACCAGAGTTGTTTTCCCGTGGTCGACATGTGCAATGATAGCAATGTTTCTGATTTTTTGCATATAATCTATTTTGAGTGGTGCAAAGGTACGACAAAAATTTTTATGATGTTTCTCTTTAATTTAAGTTTTCTTCCTTTGTCATTAATATTTACTGTTCCGATTCTTTTCATAAAAATTTTTTCATGTTTTTAGAATCTGTTTGGATTTTTCCGATAATATAAAAGAAATATGCGGCAAAGAGTCAAACAAGGCTAAAATGGGAAATTCCAAAATCTTTTCAGAATAAAAAGCATTCGTATATTTAAAAAAGCTTGCAAAAGTATGGTAAATCAAAAATGAATTTATACCTTTGCCCCCTCAAAGAATTTATTAACAACAAAATCGCAGAAAAATGTATTTAACTTCTGAGAAAAAAAGAGAAATCTTTGAGAAATACGGAAAGTCTAATACTGATACTGGCTCACCAGAAGCGCAGATAGCATTATTTTCATACCGTATTGCTCATTTGACTGAACATTTAAAGTCAAATCACAAAGATTATAGTACTGAAAGAGCTCTTAGAATGTTGGTTGGTAAACGTCGTCGTTTACTTGACTATTTAGTAAAAGTCGATATCGAACGGTATCGTGCCATTATTAAAGAGCTTGGCATCAGAAAGTAAGAAATTGCTTCGGCCAAAAAACGGCTGTCCGTATTACGGGCGGCCGTTTTGCATTTTTCCTTTGAATAAAAAGGGATATTCAGTAAATGTCCCTAAAAAATAAGATGGCATATGAAGATGATGGCG
>ERZ838516.2907-NODE-2907-length-16746-cov-15.340723_pt1 | contig 16746 bp, 15 predicted proteins | sample MGYA00519910_ERZ838516 | MGnify/ENA primary metagenome ERZ838516 (study PRJEB31850, sample SAMEA3708837) | human gut metagenome | biome: human gut; feature: human-associated habitat; material: faeces | place: China | collected 2014 ... | reverse complement strand
CGTTCCAGAACACAGGGACGTGGTAACTACTCAATGTTCTTCGAGAAATACGAGCCAGTACCGAAGTCTGTACAGGAGAAAGTATTATCCAACAAAAATGCCTAAAATATCATAAAAGGCTTGAAAATCGGCTAAGTTTGAAATATAATCAAACTTAGCCAGGTTTAAAATAGAAAACCAAAACAAGGTTGCCCCATTGAGGGTTATATTTTTAAGGAGGATATTCAAAATGGCAAAGGCTAAATTTGAAAGAACAAAACCGCATTGTAATATCGGTACTATCGGACACGTTGACCATGGTAAAACAACTCTTACAGCTGCTATCACAAAGACACTTTCTCACAGAGTAGAAGGTAATGCAGCAGTAGATTTCGAGAACATCGATAAAGCTCCAGAAGAAAGAGAGCGTGGAATCACAATCTCTACAGCACACGTTGAGTATGAGACAGCTAACCGTCACTACGCACACGTTGACTGCCCAGGACATGCTGACTACGTTAAGAACATGATCACAGGAGCAGCTCAGATGGACGGAGCTATCCTTGTTGTAGCTGCAACAGACGGAGTTATGGCTCAGACTAAAGAGCATATTCTTCTGTCCCGTCAGGTTAACGTACCATACATCGTTGTATTCATGAACAAATGTGACATGGTAGACGACGAAGAGCTTCTTGAACTCGTAGAGATGGAGATCCGTGAAGTACTTAACGAGTATGACTTCCCAGGAGATGACACACCGATCATCCAGGGATCAGCTCTTAAGGCTCTTGAAGATCCAGACGGACCGTGGGGAGACAAGATCATGGAACTTATGGACGCTGTTGATACATGGATCCCAACACCAGAGCGTGCTACAGACAAGCCATTCCTTATGCCAGTAGAGGACGTATTCTCTATCACAGGACGTGGAACAGTTGCAACTGGTAGAGTAGAGCGTGGAACACTTCACGTATCTGACGAAGTTGAAATCATCGGTATCCACGAGGACGTTAAGAAGACTGTTGTAACAGGAATCGAGATGTTCCGTAAGCTTCTTGATGAGGCTCAGGCTGGAGATAACATCGGAGCACTTCTTCGTGGTATTCAGAGAACAGAGATCGAAAGAGGACAGGTTCTTATCAAACCAGGTACAGTAAGCTGCCATAAGAAATTCACATGCCAGGTTTACGTACTGACAAAAGACGAGGGTGGACGTCATACTCCATTCTTCAACAACTACCGTCCACAGTTCTACTTCAGAACAACAGACGTAACAGGTGTTTGCGAGCTTCCAGAAGGAATCGAGATGTGTATGCCTGGAGATAACGTAGAGATGACAGTTGAACTGATTCATCCAGTAGCTATGGAGGAAGGTCTTCGTTTCGCTATCCGTGAAGGTGGACGTACAGTAGGATCAGGTACAGTTGCTACAATCATCGAGTAATTAATATCTAGATAGATTTAATATCGATACTTAAAATGAAATATACCCGCAGGACTTCGGTTCTGCGGGCTTTTCTATTAGTGCGCAAATATACAAAAAAGTATTATCTTAAATATGTTGTGCTTTGAAAAATCCTATTGAAACTGCCCGCATTTCTCAGTATAATATCACTGTATTAGGAAATACTTTGAAAAACGTCTGTTAGGGAAGATTCTCTAACGGACGTTTTTGGGGATAATCAAAATCATATGGCTAATAGGAGGATTTATGGACAAGGCATATTTAAAGCGGGCAAGTACCGTAGCAAAGGTCATTTTTGGAAATGTTTTCTATGCTTTTGTAATCAAACTTTTTCTTTTACCGGGGAATCTGATGACAGGAGGAACAACCGGTATTGGTCTGGTAGTGAAGCATTTTACGGGAGCATCAATTTCTGGATTTGTCTTAGCATTTAATATTGTGATGCTGATAGTTGGAGTGATTTTTCTTGGTAAGAAATTTGCACTGACGACAATTCTCAGTTCTTTCACATATCCAATTGCATTGGAAGCGGCCAATCATTTTTTTGGTGATCTGGTGATTACGGATAATCCGATGCTGAATACGATTTTTGCCGGACTTGGAATCGGGATTGGTCTGGGTATCGTGATTCGAACAGGAGCTTCTACCGGAGGTATGGATATTCCACCGTTGATTCTGAATAAGTATTTTCGAATTCCGGTGTCAGTGAGTCTGAATGTATTTGATATATTGATTCTGTTACCGCAGATTCTATATAATCCTCCGGAACGCGTTTTATACGGAATTTTACTGGTAATGATCTACACGACAGTGCTGGACAAAGTGTTAGTGATGGGAAATACCAAGACGGAAGTGAAGATTATCAGCAAACAGGTGGAAGAAGTACGTCAGGCGATTCTTGCGCAGGTAGACAGAGGCGTGACGATGCTGTATGGGGAAGGCGGTTACAAACAAGAACAAAAGCAGATTGTGTTGAGTATTGTGTCTAACCGGGAGCTTCCGCAAGTTGAGAAATTGATCAGACAGATTGACCCGGAGGCATTTATGATCATCAGCAGAGTGACAGAGGTACGAGGAAGAGGCTTCTCTTTAAGCAAACACTACGGAGAAGAGGAAGACTGATGATGCTGCAAAAACAGTACTGTAGATTAAACATTTATAGAATTTAGGAAGAACAGTTGTATGTTAAATAAAAAAGATTTCTTAAAATACGCATCAAAATTAGCTTTTCCGATCATGATTCAAAATTTGATTGGAACATTGGTAAACATTGCCGATACGGTAATGCTTGGATACGTAAGCCAGACGGCGATGTCAGCTTCATCACTTGCGAACCAGTATACGTTTATTCTGTTCTGTTTATATTACGGTATGGCTACAGGAACTTCGGTTCTGTGTGCCCAGTACTGGGGAAAAGGGGATAAAAAGACAGTAGAAAAGATTCTCGGTCTGGCGGAACGAATTTCACTGATCGTCTCGCTTATATTTTTCGTTATTTCCTTTACTATGCCGGTTACGGTTATGAAAATTTTCACAAATAGTCCGGATACGATTGCTGCCGGAAGTGAGTATTTGAAGGTGATTTCATTTTCATTTATGTTTATGGGGTTCTCGCAGGTTTTTATGAGTGCGCTTCGAAGTATTGGAAAAATAATGCTGCCTTCTATTACGTACATTGTTTCTCTTTGTGTCAATGTACTTTGTAATGCCACATTTATCTTTGGTCTGTTTGGATTTCCAAAGCTTGGCGTTACAGGTGTGGCACTTGGTACTGTGATTGCCAGAATTACAGAGGTATTAATTTGTCTCATCTATTCATTAAACAGTTCAGATGTCAGATTCCGGATAAAATACTTCTTTGCGAAATCAGGCATTTTGTTTCAGGACTTTATGAAAATTGCCACTCCAGCCGTGATAAATGATGTTGTCTGGAGTTTTGCCACTTCAGCATTTGCAGCAATTCTTGGGCATATCGGAGATGACATGGTTGCCGCAAATGCGGTTGCTGTTATGGTGGTAAATATTGGTGCTATTGCCTGCCGCGGTTTTGCAAATGCTACGACTATCATTATCAGCCAGGAGTTAGGGAAAGATCAAATTGATACAGCCGGAGAATACGGGAAACGGATGCTTAGGATAACACTTGCTGTAAGCCTGATCGGATGCGTTATCATTCTGGCGATTCGTCCTCTGATACTGGACTTCTATCGGGATAAATTGACCGAGACTGCCCTTTCTTATCTTAGCATTTTTATAATTATGACAACCTGGCGTCTTGTGGGAGAAGGGATTAATACCTGCCTTATATGCGGTTGTTTCAGAGGCGGCGGAGATTCCAGATTTGGAATGATCGTAGATTCCATATTTATGTGGCTTGTTGCAGTTCCGGCTACTTTCCTTGCAGCATATGTTTTTAAATTACCGCCTGTCTGGGTTTACTTTGTAATGACTTTAGATGAGTTCGAGAAAATGCCCGTGGTATTTATTCACTATTTCAGAAAGAAATGGCTTACAAATATTACCAGAGATTTTGATTGAGGAGAAGTATAATCATGTCAAAAGATGAATATCTAATTACAGATGCGCCCCTGAAAGCGTTAACTGTTTTTGCAATGCCTATGATCTTAGGCAGTTTTTTTCAGCAGATATATAATATGGCTGATTCGATCATTGTCGGTCAGTTTGTTGGTTCTTCGGCACTTGCGGCTGTCGGCGCCTGTGCTGCACTTACGAATGTTTTCATTTGTGTAGCTCTGGGCGCCGGTGTAGGCGCAGGTGTACTCGTAAGCCGTTATTTTGGAGCCAGAGATTATGGTAAAATGAAAACAATTGTGTCGACATCGCTGATCAGCTTTTTAGTCCTGAGCATACTACTTGGAATCTTTGGTTTTTGCTTTTCACATTCAATGATGAGCTTATTACAAACACCTGCGGATATACTGGATGAAGCAGTACTGTATCTGCGGGTTTATTTTGTGGGATTCCCATTTCTGTTTATGTACAACATCCTCTCAACGATGTTTACTTCCATCGGTGAATCCAGAATTCCATTGGTTCTTCTGATTTTTTCATCTGTATTAAATATTTTTATGGATCTTTGGATGGTAGCCGGACTTGGTCTCGGCGTGTTTGGTGCGGCTCTGGCAACGCTTATTGCACAGGGGATTTCTGCAGTCTTTTCATTTCTGATTTTCCTTTATAGAATGAGACGGTATAAATGTCAGTTTGAATGGTTTGACGGACAGGAGTTATATTCGATGCTTCAAATTGCCATACCGTCAGTTCTCCAGCAGTCTACAGTGTCGATCGGTATGATGATCGTACAGGCAGTTGTAAATCCATTTGGTACACAGGCACTCGCAGGTTATTCAGCAACGATGCGAGTGGAAAATGTTTTTTCACTGATTTTTGTATCCATCGGCAATGCGATTTCGCCGTATATATCCCAAAATCTTGGTGCAAAGAAAATTGAACGGCTCAAAAAAGGCTATCATGCGGCACTGGTGTTGGATCTATGTTTTGCAGTCCTTGCTTTTCTAGTCATTGAATCACTGCACAATCAGATTTCTTCTTTATTCCTTGGAAAAGATGGAACAGCTTTAGCGTATCAGGTATCCGGTGATTATATGAGATGGCTGGGGTATTTTTTCATCTTCATGGGTATTAAGATGGCAACCGATGGTGTTCTTCGCGGACTTGGAATCATGCGTCCGTTTCTCATTGCGAATATGGTAAATCTTGCGATCCGTTTGTCTGTTGCTTTGATTTGTGCACCGCGGTTCGGAATTGCATTTGTCTGGCTTGCAGTACCGGCCGGATGGCTTGCAAACTTCCTGATTTCTTATGCAGCACTCAGAAAATCATGGCCGAATGAGGAAACCAGCCGTTAGTGTTTACTCCCGTGTCAATCACTCTGCTGATTGACACATCGTGGGAATGGTAACAACCAGCCTGCTTGATTAATACTTGACAAGTGTATTTTGGTGCGATATATTGAATGTATCGAAGTGTGATATATCAAACAGCGAGGTAAATGTTTATGGATGCACATATTAAAAAAGTGTATGTTCCTATGACTGAGACAGGATTTTATATTTTGTTATGTCTTCGAACGCCAAATCATGGATATGGAATCGTACAGAAGGTAAAAGAACTGACGGAAGATGAAGTGGTTCTTGGACCGGGAACCATGTATGGAAGTCTTTCAAAAATGGAAAAAGACGGTTTGATTGAATTTGTGCGGGAAGAAGAGAAAAGAAAAATATACCAGATCACGGATCTTGGAAAAGAAGTCTTGGAACTGGAATTAAAAAGAATCAACAGGTTGTACCGTAATGCACAGGAGGCAGCGCCATGAAGGATGTAAAAAAGGAATTTCGTTGGTTTTCTATTACTGAATATGAAAAAGAAGCAGAGTATTTGAGGCGCAGACACAAAGAAGGTTGGAAGTTTAAAAATGTAACTTACCCTGGCATTTACATTTTTGAAAAATGTGAACCACAAGATGTGATCTATCAGCTGGACTATAATCCTGACGGTATAAAGAATCAAGGAGAATATGTTCAGATGTTTGAAGATTGTGGCTGGGAATATCTGAAAGAATTTGCAGGATACACATATTTCCGTAAACCGGCAGAGAAGATGGAGAAAGAAGAAAATATTTTCTGCGACGATCAATCCAGACTGGATCTCCTGAACAGGCTCTTCCGAGGAAGAGTCATACCTTTGATGGTAATCTTTGTATGTCTGCTTGTGAATGGGTATCTGAATATGAATGATCCGGTTTTGATAATTATATATGGTGTGCTGACAGGTGTTTATATATTTGTATTATTACAATTTGCAGTAAAATATGTTTCATTCAGAAATCGGGTAATGAAGATGTGAGGAGTGGACAATCATGCAGAAAATACTGATTGTAGAAGATGATACAAATATTAATAACTTGCTTCAGGAGGCATTATCCAAAGAAGGCTATTCCTGTGAGCAGGCATTTTCCGGGACCGAAGCAAAGCTGCTTTTAAATATGCAGGAGCACGGTTATGCACTCGTGCTGCTGGATCTGATGCTGCCCGGAATTCCAGGTGAGGCAGTTCTGGAGGAAATACGGAAAAAGGGAAATCTTCCGGTTATTGTGTTGACTGCAAAAGACAGCCTGGATGAAAAGGTAGAGGTTTTAACGAGCGGAGCGGATGATTATATAACGAAACCATTTGAAATCAGGGAAGTGCTGGCAAGAGTTCAGGTACAGCTCCGTCATAAAGAAGAAAAGGAAGCAGAGGAACAGCATACGCTTTCATTTAAAGATATGCTATTAAACAGAGATACATTTCAGGTTGAAATTGCTGGAAAGATACTTCCGAAGATCACAAAACAGGAGTTTGCGATTTTAGAATTACTGCTCAGGAATCCAAAACAGGTTTTCAGTAAAGAGGATATTTTCGAATATGCCTGGGACGAACCTTATATGGGTGAGACGAAGACATTGGATGTACATATCAGCAATATCCGCAAGAAGATCAAACAAGTGACTTCGGAGGAATACATTGAGACAGTATGGGGAATCGGTTATCGCCTTCATGCGTAATCTTTACTCTTTTTTTACTATTTATTTGCGTTTGATTAGGATTCATCTTTTATGATAAATGCAGATAAGAAAAAGGAGATGAAAAATTTGAGTGAGATGTTATTGGAAACACGAGGACTGACGAAGCGGTATGGACATCATAAAGCTGTGGACAGTGTCAGCATGCATATTAAAAAGGGCGCTATCTATGGATTTATCGGACGAAATGGAGCCGGGAAGACGACTTGCCTGAAGATGATCAGTGGACTTTCCAGGCCAACGAGTGGAGAGATTGAGATCTTCGGATACAAGGGAAAGGGTTTACAGAAAGTCCGCTCCCGTGTGGGATGTCTGATTGAAGCACCGGGATTATATGGAAATATGACCGCATATGAAAATCTGAATATCAAATGCAAGCTGTTTGGGATAAAGAAAGCAGGTTACATTGATGAGATATTGAAAACAGTAGGTCTGGAGCATGTGGGACGGAAAAAGACAAAACACTTTTCTCTTGGAATGAAACAGCGTCTGGGAATCGGTCTTGCTTTGGTTGGAGAACCGGATCTGTTAGTCCTGGATGAACCAATCAATGGGTTAGATCCACAGGGGATTGCTGAGGTTCGGGACACGATTCAGAGACTTCAGAAAGAGAGGAATATGACAATCTGCATTTCCAGTCATATTCTGGAAGAATTATCGAAGATTGCTACCGATTATGGAATCATTCACAATGGAAGTTTGTTGCAGGAGCTTACGAGAGAAGAATTAATGCGAAGATGCAGTGAACGGATGGAATTAACACTGGCTGATCCGAAGCTTGCAATTCCGGTGCTGGATGCTATGGGATTCACGAATTATCAGGTAACAGACAAAGAACATATTCACATTTTTGAACGTCTGAATGAAAGCGCAGCGTTGAATATGGAACTTGCAAAGGCAGGAATTCCGGTAAAAGGGCTTTCGATAACAAGTGAAGAACTGGAAACGTATTTTCTGAATCTGACAGGAGGTGCCAGCCATGCTTAATATGATAAAAATGGATTTGTACCGGATGTTTCGCACCAAAAGTATGTATGTAGTATGGATCGTGCTGGCTGTGTCAGTACTGTTTACAACATTTATGTGTAAAACAGATTATGATTTATTAAGTAAAGAAGATACCGTTCGGCAGGAGCAGTTTGCGGAACCGACTGCGGAGAATATTAATGTGGGAATGATGGTGACACTGCCGACAGAACCGGGAGAAAAGGTTACGGTGTATGACATTTTCTTTGCAAATTCTCAAGGAAAATTTTATGCGTTGTTTCTGGTGATTTTTGCGGTGATGTTTTCAACAGCGGATATCGGAAGCGGTTATATTAAAAATATTGGCGGCCAGGTTCAAAAAAGAGGAGCACTGATTTTTTCCAGATCTATTGCGTTGGCGGTCTTTACGGTGCTGACAATGGCAGGTGTGTTCTTACTCCAGGGAGCTGCGAACTATATAGTATTCAAAGAATTGACGTGGGGAAGTTCAAAAGCTGTTCTGTCTTATTTCCTGACGGAGCTGGCACTTCATTATGCACTCGTGCTGATCTGCATGGCGATTGCAATTATTCTGAAAAATAATGTGATCAGCATGGTCATCGCGATTTGTCTTACAATGAATATAATGAGTATCGTATACGGATTGATAAACAGTGCTGTTCGGAAAATGGGAATCCAGAATTTCCAGATTTATAAGTATACGATAACCGGGAAATTATCACTGCTTCCTATGAATCCAAGTGGAAATGAGTGTCTGGCAGCATTCGGCGTGGCGATTGCGTTTGCGGTTATAATGATAGCTGCAAGCAGTGCTGTTTTTCAAAAGAGGGATATTTAGCGGATGTATATCGTAATTGGAATATTAGCAGGAATTATCATTTTACAAGTTATTATTATGTGGAAATATCAGCGGCAGGTGAAGGACATCTGCCGCCAATTGGCGTTCTTGATGAAACATGACAGTAACATGTTGATTCAACGCGAGTTTGATTTGGGTGGAATCGGAACGCTTTCAGACAGATTGAATGAACTTCTGGAATTACAAAGAAAAGAGAAGCAGCGTTATCAGGAGAAAGAAGCTTTGATCGCGGATACTTATACGAATCTTTCCCATGATATCCGGACACCGCTGACATCTCTGGATGGATATTTTCAGCTTATGGAAGAATGCGAAAATGTCGAAGACCAGAGACGCTATCTGAATATTATTCATGAAAGAATACACAGTCTGAATGAAATGCTGGAAGAACTTTTCATGTTCACAAAGTTAAAAAATGAATCCTATAGTCTGGAACTGACGCCTTGCTGTATCAACCGGATTCTGAAAGAAACGGTGTTTTCCTATTATGATGACTGGGTAAGAAGGGGAATCCACCCGGATATTCAGATTACAGAAGAACTGTTGTCCATAGATGGAAATAAACAAGGACTCCACCGTGTTATTCAGAATGTAATTAAAAATGGCCTGGATCATGGAGAAAAGAAGATAAGTATTGTGTTAGAGCGCAAGCAGGAGCATGCAGTATTGCGAATCAGTAATCAAGTGATACATTCGGAGCAGATTGATATAGAACATGTCTTTGACAGATTTTATAAAGCGGATGTGGCAAGGAGCAAAACATCTACCGGATTGGGATTATCTATTGCAAAGGAACTTGTGAAACGTATGAATGGAGAAATCAGCGCAAAGACAGAGAAAAATGAGTTTATTATTGAGATGAGATTTCCGCTATCTATCTAAAAAATCAGTAAAAATTGCACTTTATTGAGTTACAATGCTGAATTGCGAAAATTTAGATTTACCGAAACACTCAAATATGTTAATATGGTAGCAGTTATTTCAAAACTATAGATCAGATTGAAGGAGGTCTTTACATGATTAAATTGTACGAGAATGGCGTATATCTTCTCAATGGAACAGAGATAGTAGAAGACACAGGAAATGTGCAGGTTCCGCTGACGAAGGAAGAAGCCGCTCAGAACACAATGGCATATGGTATTTTAAAGGCACACAATACATCCGAGAACATGGAGCGTCTGCAGATTCGTTTTGATAAGCTGACATCCCATGACATTACATTTGTTGGAATTATCCAGACAGCACGTGCGTCAGGACTTGAGAAGTTCCCGATGCCGTATGTACTTACAAATTGTCATAACAGTCTTTGTGCAGTTGGTGGAACAATCAACGAAGATGATCATATGTTTGGACTAACTTGTGCGAAGAAGTACGGCGGTATGTATGTACCACCGCATCAGGCAGTTATCCATCAGTTTGCCCGTGAGATGCTTGCAGGCGGAGGAAAGATGATCCTTGGATCTGACAGCCATACACGTTACGGAGCACTCGGAACGATGGCTATGGGTGAAGGTGGACCAGAGCTTGTGAAACAGCTTCTGAACAAGACTTATGATATTAAGATGCCGGGCGTGATCGGAATCTACTTAGACGGAGAGCCGATGAAAGGTGTAGGACCGCAGGACGTTGCTCTTGCAATCATCGGAGCTACATTCAAGAACGGCTATGTGAATAACAAGGTTATGGAGTTTGTTGGACCTGGAGTCAGCAAGCTTAGTGCAGATTTCCGTATCGGAATCGACGTTATGACAACAGAGACAACTTGTCTGTCTTCTATCTGGAAAACAGATGAGAAGATTCAGGAGTTCTATGATATTCACGGAAGAAGTGAAGATTACAAAGAACTGAATCCTGGAGCAGTTACATATTATGACGGTATGGTTTATGTGAACTTAAGCGAGATCAAGCCAATGATCGCAATGCCGTTCCACCCAAGCAATGTTTATACAATTGATGAACTGAACGCAAATCTGGCAGACATCCTTCATGATGTAGAGCAGAAAGCACTTGTAAGTCTTGACGGTGCAGTTGATTATTCTCTGCAGGACAAGATCAGAAACGGTAAGTTCTATGTAGAGCAGGGAATCATCGCAGGATGTGCAGGTGGTGGATTTGAAAATATCTGTGCAGCTGCAGATATCATCAAAGGAAAGAACATCGGAGCAGATGAATTTACATTCAGCGTTTACCCGGCAAGTACACCGATTTATATGGAACTTGTTAAGAATGGTGCAATTGCAGATCTTATGGAAGCAGGAACTGTTGTGAAGACAGCATTCTGTGGACCGTGCTTCGGAGCAGGAGATACTCCGGCGAATAACGCATTCTCTATCCGTCATACAACAAGAAACTTCCCGAACCGTGAAGGAAGTAAGCTGCAGAATGGACAGATTTCTTCTGTAGCACTGATGGATGCTCGTTCTATCGCAGCAACAGCAGCAAACAAAGGATTCTTAACACCGGCAACAGCAATGGATGTAGAGTACAAAGGACAGAAATATCACTTTGATAAGAACATTTATGCAAACCGTGTATTTGACAGCAAGGGCATTGCTGATCCAAGCGTTGAGATTAAATTTGGACCAAACATTAAGGACTGGCCGGCAATGTCAGCACTTCCACAGAACCTGCTTGTGAAGGTTGTATCTGAGATCCATGATCCTGTTACAACAACAGATGAGCTGATTCCGTCCGGAGAGACATCTTCCTACCGTTCTAACCCGCTGGGACTTGCAGAGTTCGCTCTTTCAAGAAAAGATCCTGCATACGTTGGGCGTGCAAAAGAAGTACAGAAAGCTCAGAAAGCAATTGAAGCAGATGAATGTCCGGTAGATGCTCTTGCAGAACTGAAACCGGTGATGGATAAGATCCACGAGACATATCCGGAAGTTGGCAAGGGTAATCTTGGTGTCGGAAGTACAATCTTCGCAGTAAAACCAGGAGACGGATCTGCTCGTGAGCAGGCAGCTTCCTGTCAGAAGGTACTTGGCGGATGGGCAAACATCGCAACAGAGTATGCAACAAAGCGTTACCGTTCTAACCTGATCAACTGGGGAATGCTCCCATTCTTGACAGAAGAAGATCATGAAGCACTTTCCTTCAAGAACGGAGATTACATCTTTGTTCCTAATGTGAGAAAAGCAGTAGAAGAGAAAGCGGATGTGATCAAAGCTTATGTTGTAGGTGATGAACTCAAAGAACTGAACCTTAAGCTGGGAGATCTGACAGACGCAGAGCGTGAGATCATTCTTGACGGATGTCTGATCAATTACTATAGAAATCATTAGTCAATCATTAAATATGATAAAATGAAAGAAAAGCGGCGAGATATGGGAAATGACCTGTATCTCGCTGTTTTTATCTTGCTAATTAAATTTTCACATGCTAGTATTAAAACGAAATAAAATGTAGCATATTAATTATTTGTGGTAAAATAAAGCACAAGGTTAGAAATATTGAAAACAGGCGGTAAATAAAATGATATTTGATACACATGCGCATTATGATGATGAGCAGTTTGACACAGACAGAGATGAGCTACTAAGCAGTATGGCAGCAGGCGGCGTTGGAACAATTGTGGATGCAGCGGCGACAGTAGAGTCCTGGGATAAGATAGTAGAACTCGCAGAGAAGTATTCATTTATATATGGATCAGTAGGTGTACATCCGGACGAAGTCGGTGCACTGAATGAAGAGAATTTCGCTCGAATGAGAGAATTATTAAAGAAAGAAAAGATCGTTGCGGTTGGCGAGATCGGACTTGATTATTATTGGGATAAAGAAGGGCATGATCTGCAGAAACATTGGTTCATCAGACAGCTGGATCTTGCGCGAGAGATGAACAAACCTGTGATGATCCATAGCCGTGAGGCGGCAGCTGATACGATGGAAATTATGAAAGAACATGGAAAAGGACTCAAAGGTGTGATACACTGTTATTCTTACAGCCTTGAGATGGCGCGAGAATATGTAAAGATGGGATATTACATCGGAGTCGGCGGTGTTGTGACATTCAAGAACTCAAAGAAGTTAAAAGAGATTGTAGAAGAAATTCCACTGGAGTCAATTGTTCTTGAGACAGACTGCCCGTATCTGGCACCGACACCATTCAGAGGGAAGAGAAATTCGTCCTTGTACCTGCCATATGTTGTAGAGGCGATCGCAGAGCTAAAAGGCATTTCTGCGGAGCAGGTGATCGAACAGACAGAGAAGAATGCAAGGGATTTATATCAATTATAAGAAATGGAGAGATGAGATGAAAGAACCAACACTTGGAAATCCACAGAATACGATAGAAGTATTGCAGAAATATAATTTCGTATTCCAGAAAAAGTTCGGTCAGAACTTTCTGATCGATACACATGTACTGGACAAAATTATTGCGGCAGCAGAGATTACAAAAGATGATTTTGTATTGGAAATCGGACCGGGAATCGGAACGATGACACAGTATCTGGCATGTGCAGCGAGAAAAGTTGTTGCAGTTGAGATTGACAAGGCACTGATTCCGATTCTGGAAGATACGCTTTCAGATTATGACAATGCCCGTGTTATTAACAATGACGTTCTGAAAGTAGATATTGCAAAGCTTGCAGAAGAGGAAAATGGAGGAAAACCGATCAAGGTTGTGGCCAATCTGCCATATTACATTACAACGCCGATCATTATGGGACTTTTTGAGAATCATGTTCCAATCAAGAGTATTACAGTTATGGTTCAGAAAGAAGTTGCAGACCGTATGCAGGTGGGACCGGGAACGAAGGACTATGGTGCACTGTCTCTGGCTGTGCAATATTATGCGAAACCATATATTGTGGCAAATGTACCACCGAACTGCTTTATGCCTCGTCCGAAGGTTGGATCTGCGGTAATCCGTCTGGAACGTTATGAAGAACCACCGGTGAAGGTGAAGGATGAAAAGCTTATGTTCCGTATTATCCGTGCCTCCTTTAACCAGAGAAGAAAGACTTTGGCAAATGGACTGAAGAATTCGGCAGAACTTGACTACACGAAGGAAGAAATCGAGGCAGCGATTGAAGCACTCGAAAGAGGTGCATCTATTCGAGGGGAAGCCCTTACGCTGGAAGAATTTGCAAAGCTGGCAGATTTTCTTTATGATTGCAGATAAAATAATATTAAAGGAATTTACAAAGTTGCTGTTTACAAAAATGTAGTGGACAGCAACTTTATTCTTCTTCACTTTTTGATTCATAAAGATTTAATATTCAGTTAATTGTTTCATGGACGGATATCTAGTATAATTAAAAGATAAAAGACATTAGAAGAAACAAGAGAAGGAGGAAGAGCCCATGGCCAAAGATATTAACAGCATATTTTTTGACATCACTCCGGAGATTGAAGAACTTGCTCTGAAATGTGAAACGAACAATGCAATTGACAAAGAACTCTATACCAAATACGAGGTAAAAAGAGGACTTCGAGATCTGAACGGTAAAGGTGTACTTGCCGGATTGACAAATATATCCGATGTGTGTGCAACAAAGATTGTAGACGGTGTATCCGTACCGTGTGCAGGTAATCTTTATTACAGAGGTTACAATATTAAAGATCTTGTAAGCGGATTCCTTGAGGCGAAACATTTTGGATTTGAGGAGATTGCATATCTGCTTCTTTTTGGAGAGCTTCCGAATCAGAAGGAACTTGAGAATTTTAAGGATATGATAGCTGACCGCCGGATGCTTCCACCGAATTTTGTACGTGACGTGATCATGAAGGCTCCGAGCCGTGATATGATGAACAGTATTACAAGAAGTATTCTTCAGCTTTATTCTTACGATGACAAAGCGGATGATACAAGCATTCCGAATGTACTGCGTCAGAGTCTGAACCTGATCAGCCAGTTCCCAATGCTTATGGTTTACAGCTATCTTGCTTACAATTATAAAATGGGTGAAGATCTGTATATTTATGCACCGAAGAAAGAACTGTCTATGGCAGAGAATATTCTGATGATGCTCAGAGAAAATCGTCAGTATACAGAACTTGAGGCGAAGATCCTTGATATGGCTCTTGTTCTTCATATGGATCACGGCGGTGGTAACAACTCAACATTTACAACACATGTTGTTACATCTTCAGGAACAGATACTTATTCTACAATTGCAGCAGCTATGGCGTCATTGAAAGGGCCAAAACATGGTGGTGCGAACGTGAAAGTAACACAGATGTTTGAAGATATGAAGACGCAGCTGACAGACTGGCAGGATGATGATCAGATCAGAGCTTACCTTGAGGCACTGCTGGAGAAGAGAGCGTTTGATAAGAGAGGTCTGATCTATGGAATGGGACATGCGATTTATTCTGTATCCGACCCAAGAGCGGAGATCTTCAAGAAGTTTGTAAAGCAGCTTGCATATGAAAAGGGCCACGAGGCAGAATATGCACTGTATGAGAAAGTAGAGAAGATGGCACCGGAGATCATTAGCGAGAGACGTAAGATGTATAAAGGTGTTAATGCGAACGTAGATTTCTACAGTGGACTTGTTTATAGCATGCTTGATCTTCCACCGGCATTATATACTCCAATTTTTGCGGCAGCACGTATCGTTGGATGGAGTGCACACAGACTGGAAGAGTTGAAGAATGTAGATAAGATCATACGTCCGGCTTATAAGCCGCTTGCACCATATCGTGATTATATCAAATTAGATGACAGGTAGTGAATGAACGATGAGAGATGAGTTTTATTTCCCTTCAAAGGATGGCAATACGGAGATCCACACGATTGAGTGGAAACCGGAAGGAGAAGTGAAAGCTGTCCTGCAGTTAAGCCATGGAATGGTGGAATATATTAAGAGATACGATGAATTTGCAGAATTCATGTGTAGTCATGGATATTATGTCGTTGGAAACGATCATTTAGGGCATGGAAAATCTGTGCAGAGCAAGTCGGAGTATGGATTTTTTAACGAAAAATATGGAAATGCATGCGTGATCGGAGATATGCATACACTTCGTCAGCGGACGATGAAGAAATATCCGGATGTACCTTACTTTATGTTAGGACATAGCATGGGCTCAAGTCTTTTGCGCCAGTATGTACAGATGTATGGAAATGGGCTGGCGGGAGCAATGTTTATCGGAGTTGTAGCAGATCAGCAGAGAGCGACACTTCAGTTTGGAAGAAGATTGTGTAGGACACTGGCGATGTTCCGTGGCTGGCATTATAAAAGTAAACTGGTGGATAGAATGGCAGTCGGTGCCTATAATAGGAAATTCAAGAATCCAAAGACACGCGCGGACTGGGTAACCAGTGATGAAGAACATCTGGAAAAATATATTTCAGATCCACTGTGCTCCTTTGTCTTTACAGTGAACGCGTATTATAGCATGTTTACCGGGATGCTTATAATGGAGAAAAAAGAAAGTATCTATATGATTCCGAAGCAGCTTCCAGTCCTTTTCGCAGCCGGTGCCGAAGATCCGGTTGGAGGATTCGGAAAAGGCGTAAGGAAGGTTTATGAGAAATACAAAGCGGCCGGAATCCAGGACATCAGTCTAAGACTGTATGCCGGTGATCGTCATGAACTGCTCAACGAGACAGATCGGGAGCAGGTATATGAAGATCTTCTCGAGTGGATGGAAGAACGTAGAAAAATAAATTATTAGTTTATATTTTTTCATAATCTGTTTATATTTTTTCGTATTCTTTAAGAAAGCACTCATACTTTTGACACATTTTCCGGATATACTAATATCAAGATAGTTGATAAGAGAAAATCAATTATCTTCCCCCCCTCATAAAGTTGTGACACAGGAAAGTGTCAACACTTTACTCTCATTCCTTTAGATAACTATAAAACAACGAAGCCCGTTAGCCCTTGTGGTTAG
>ERZ838516.2906-NODE-2906-length-16746-cov-27.488587_pt1 | contig 16746 bp, 19 predicted proteins | sample MGYA00519910_ERZ838516 | MGnify/ENA primary metagenome ERZ838516 (study PRJEB31850, sample SAMEA3708837) | human gut metagenome | biome: human gut; feature: human-associated habitat; material: faeces | place: China | collected 2014 ... | reverse complement strand
CCGGAGGCTCCCCGAATGAGCACGGAAATGTCGGAACGTGCCACCAGCCCCACTAACCGGTACATTTCCCGCGCTTTGGCACTCTCCCCGCGGTAGAACTCACTCCCGTCATTCCGAGAACGGCTGAATATCTTTCCGATAGCTTCCAGCAACTTGTCCGGCTGGACGGGCTTGCACAGGTAGTTGGCCGCCCCCAGCTGCATGGCTTCCACCGCGTTCTCCACCTGCCCGTAGTTGGTCATGATAAGGAACGGGGTGGCGTAGAACCTCTCGTTCATCCATTCCAGCAGGGAGGTACTGTTCCCGTCCGGCAGGCGGAGATCTGCAAGGACAAGGTCGAATTCCCTTGCGGAAAGGGCCTTGCGGGCAGCTGACAGCGTCGTAGCATGTTCGGTCACCATCCCCTTCTTCTTCAGCCAGTTGCCGATGCTGCGGCTAAAAATCACGTCATCTTCCAAAATAAGTATCGTTTTCATTCCTGTCTCTCTTTCCGCATCAGTTCCGCATAGGATATCAGTTCCCTGACGGCACCGATTATTTTTTCTATTTTCACATATTCCTTATCCTCCCATTGGCCCGCGTCGGATTTGACCAGCACTCTCAGAACCGCCACCGGATAGTCCAGACGTACCGTCTCCCACAACGGCAGGTTCCTGTGGAGGATGGAAATGATTTCCCGGCTGTCCTTTTCTTTCACGGCGGCTGACAGCCTGTCGATGTCCTTGCGGCTCTCACTGACAAACAGCCCCAGCATTTCCTGCCGGTTGTCCTCTCCGGCAAGCAGGAGGGAGAAGTCCGGCCTCCACTCTTTCCCATTCCCTTTTATGCCCCCCATGATGGCGGTTACCAGCCTTTCTGCAGAGAAAGGCTTATGGATATATCCGGCGAAACCTGCGGAGAGATATTCCTCTTCCCTACCGGAATGTGCCGTGACGGCTATGGCCGGAATCTCCCTCGCCCGGGGGATGTTCGAGTCCCTCAGCAATTCAAGGACCGAGAAGCCGTCCGCACCGGGCATTTGTATGTCGGTCAGCAGAAGATCATACTCCTGCCTTTTCAGGCAGTCCATCAGTTCCCGGACATCCATGCAGCAGTCACAGTGAATCCGGCTGTGGGAGAGCATCTCCCGGGTGATCTCCAGCTGGATGCGGTCGTCATCCATGACCAGCACACGGATGCCGCCGGGCGGTTCACAGGTCGGAAACACCTTCTCTTCCAGAGGGGCGGACTGTCCGGCCGATGGCACGGGAAGGAAAACGGAGAAGCGGCTGCCTTCACCGGGGACGCTCTTTACCTCCACACGGCCCCGCATTTCAGACACGAGCCGGGCCGTGATCGCCAGCCCCAGTCCGAACCCTGGAATGCCACGCGCGTTGTCCAGCCTTTCGAACGCCCCGAATATCCGTTCTTTCTCTTCTGCGCTTATTCCCACGCCGGTATCCCGGACAGAGATGCAAAGTTCCCCATACAGGTATTCCGCCTCAAGGCGCACCTCCCCGTGGGGCGTAAACTTCAGGGCGTTGGACAGCAGGTTGTCGGCTATTTGCCGGATATGCGAGCCGTCACAGCAGACGATGGTGTCCAGACCGGAGAAGGATACGGTGAACATTAGGTTCTTCTGCCTGGCGGCAAGCCGATGGCCGTCCGCTATTTCCTCGAACAGGACCTTCAGGCTGAAGAGCGTGTCATTGGAACGGACCCCGCCTTCATCCATCCGGTGGTATTCCATCAGCGTGTTTACCAGGCCGAGCATGTAATCGGACGAGTGCAGGATGTTGTCCAGATAGCCGGGCCTGCGGCTGACGTCGCTTTCCGAGGGCAACAGCTCCGCGCAGCCTTTGACGGCCGCCAGCGGGGCGCGCAGATCGTGGGCCACCGAGGCCATCAATTCCTTGCGTGAGCGGAGCAGTTCCCGATTCCTCCTGTCGGACTGTTCAAGCTCCCTTTCGTACCGGAGACGACGGTTCAGATCCCGGTGGATGATGGTATACAGCATGATCGCCAGCAGGGAGACGGACAGGGCGAGGCCGACTACCATATAGTAGGAGTTGTCACGTTCAAGGACAAAGGCCTTGTAGCGTGCGGTAAAACGCTCGTTGTTCTCCCGCTCAAATTCGGAGACCATATTGTTCATCCTCCCGTTCAGCTCCACACTGCCGGTGTACAGGCTGTCCATCTGTGCCAGTAGCCGGGCCTGCCTTTCGGCCTGTTCCAGGGCGACCCTCTCATTCAGGGAGCGGAGCATGCGTGTTGTCGTCCCGGTTGGAGGGGTGGCGGATAATGACTGCCGTTTACGTTCGGTCTCTTCCCTCTGTTGCAGGTAAGCGGATTTGTTTTCTTTTCTACGGAAGATATCCCAAATGCTTCTTTTCTTTTTGGGAGTATCTCTCTCACCGGTTCCCGGAGAAACCGTATTTTCCTTTTGCCGCGCAGCCTGTTTCCGGGCTGTCGATACAATGGCCGGGATGCTTTCCTGCACAATGTCACCTATACCTTGCAGCTCATTGAAGGTATGCATCGCCTTGGCAAGAAGGAGTTCCTTGTTCCAAAGAAGGAGACATAACGAATCGATATGGCTTTTCTGTAACGGGGTATGGACATATTCCTTCAGAAGCTGCAGGCTGTCACAAACCCCACGGCGTTTGCGGCTGTATTCCCTCAGGTCGTCATCATTCCATATGACGGCAATCTCGGCATGGGTGGAGAGGTCCAATAGACCGATGTAGCTCTTTTCAGCCAGGCGGTGTATCGCCACCAGCTCCTTCTCCTCCTTGCGCAGCGTGTGTCTTTGCATCTGCTCCTGACGGAACTGATAGACGATGAATGCCAACAGCAGGACCAAGACGGCATAACCGAAAGATATTTTTAATTTTAACCACATGATAGCACTAATTATGAATCTTACTCACGAGTAGAATACTCGTTTCATATAATATCCATATCGGAAGACTCACGAGCGAAAGCGTAAATACATCTGAAGTCGGCGTAATAATAGCTGCCACCACAAGAATAACCACGATGGCGTGTTTGCGGTATTTGCGCATAAAATCGGCCGACAGGAATCCCAGTTTGGCGAACAGCCACGATAGAATTGGTATCTCAAAAACAAGCCCCATTGCCAACGACATGGTCATCAGCGTGGAAATGTAGGATTGCAAGGCAATCATGTTTTCCACTTCACCGCTGACCTGATAGGTTTCCAAGAAACGGAACGTCAGCGGGAAAATCAGAAAGTAGCTGACCGCCACACCCAAGGCGAACATAGCATAGCCGCCTCCGACCACCTGCACCACATATTTCCGCTCATTAACATATAAAGCAGGCGATACGAAGCGAAACAACTGGTAGAGGATGTATGGCGATGCACAGAGAACACCTGCACATAGTGCGGCTTTCATGTGGATGATGAACTGCCCAGCCAGTCCCGTGTTGATGAGCTTCACGAGAAAATCCGGCGCACCGGATTCCGTCACCAGACCGCCGAGCGAATAGAGCAGGCGGTAGGTAATGAAGTCTGCATCTTTGGGCGCGAGGATGACTGCGAACAGCTCTTCTTTGAAGCAGAATGCTGCCACGCCGAACACGACAGCCACGAGCAGGCTCTTAACGATAGCCGCCCGCAGCACGTCGAGATGTTCCCAGAAAGATTGTTTGTCTGTATCAGCCGCCATCCGCTTATTCTTTTTTCACCGGTTCCTCCTCGATCTCTTTCTCCATATTGTTCATCCCTTCCTTGAACGAACGTACTCCCTTGCCGAGACCTTTCATCAGTTCGGGAATCTTCTTGCCACCGAAGAACAGCAGCACGACCAATGCGATCAGTAGCATTTCCTGCATACCCAGACCGCCGATAAATAAGGGCGTTATCATATTGGTTTTGTTTTAATTCGATATATCTGCTCTATAACCAACGTATTGCATCGTTACATGAATCCGTAGCATGATTACCCGAAACATTTACGTCCTAATTCGTAAGCCTGTCGACTGTATTCCGTGTCATTCACCGCACCCGTCGGCCACATTCCCTCCGCCACGACCGTTCCACAGTCTTTCCATCCTAAATACCGGAGCAGCGTATGGTAATGCGAGAGCATCGGCTCGGCTTCTTCCGCAGCTGTATCAGCGTATGCCATCAGCAAGGCCGACCGTTTCTCGCTTCCCTTGACCTGCCCGTTGAGCGCATAGAAGCGGTCTATCACGGCTTTGAGCTGCGAAGAGAATCCGAAGTAATACATTGGCGTGGCGAATACCACCATATCGGCGGTCACAAGGTGCGGACGAAGCTGCCCGAAATCGTCGTTGAATATACACTGACCGTTCATTCCGCAACGGTTGCAGGCGATGCAGGAAGAAACCTTGTGCTGGGCGCAATCGAAATGGTACACCTCGTGTCCGGCTTCTTCCGCACCCTTGATGAATTGTCCGGCCAAATGATTGGTATTCCCGTTCCGGCGCGGACTTCCTGTCAATACTACTATTTTCATTTTCTTATCCGTTTTATCGTTCAACAATTCGGCTGCCTTCGCTATCCCGACTCCGGAAAGCAGGGTTGCTCCGGCTGCTGCACCGACAGTCTTTATGAATTTTCTTCTGTCCGTATCAGTTCAACTTTTTTCATTTAACCACTTTGATAGATGGTCTGCCACTTCTGATATTATTCAAGTCAGGCAACAGGAAATGCGTGTGACGCATAGTTCTGTTTCCGCCAACTGATACCCCGATATGATTTATCGGTTACCACGGGAAATTATCCGGGTCGTTCTGTTCATACGCACGTTGGTTGCGGTTCAGACCGGTAATAATCTCCATTTCGGAAGGCGAAAGCTCGAAGTCGAAGATACGGATATTCTCGTCCGTGTACGCATCGTTGTCGCAGCGGGGAATGGTGACCAGCCCGCGCTGCATGTGCCAACGCAGGATGACCTGTGCGGCAGATTTACCGTGCCGGGCGGCAATCTCGCCGATTGCAGGGTCATCGAGCACGCCGGTAACGCCCTGTCCCAACGGTCCCCATGCTTCCACCTGAATACCCTTGCGGAACGTATAGCCCACGACATCGTGCTGGGTCATGTACGGCTCGATCTCGATTTGATTGACGACGGGACGTATGCGTGCATACTCCAGCAACTCGTCGAGATGGTGCGGGTTGAAGTTGCTCACGCCGATACTGCGGATTTTCCCCTTGTCCACGTATTCCTCCAATATCTGCCAAGTCTCCTTGATATGTCCTTTTACGGGCCAGTGGATGAGTACGAGGTCGATGTAGTCCGTTCCGAGGTCGGCAAGACTTTTGTCAAGCGACTGCCGCACGGTGCCGCCTCGCATTTCCGTAGTGTTCACTTTCGTGGTAATGAACAGCTCTCGGCGGTCTATTCCGCTCCGGCGTATGCCTTCGCCCACCTCTTTCTCGTTTCCGTAGCCCTGTGCCGTGTCGATCAGGCGGAACCCGACCTTGATTGCATGGCATACTCTTTCTGCGGCATCATCCTTGACCAAGAACGTGCCGACTCCCAATTGCGGCATTTCCATGCCGTTGTTCAGTTTTACAGTTGGTACTTTATTCATTTCCTGTGCGTTTGTTTGAATTGCCATCCCCCATACAAAGGCAATGGCAAGGATTGTTTTCAATCTGTTTCTCATTCTATTTATTGTTTATCACATCGCCGTATATCCTCCGTCCATCGCCCAAGTCTGTCCGATGGCAAAGCCGGCATAGTCGCTGCAAAGGAGCAGCACCATCGAAGCGATTTCTTCTGCCTTGCCGACACGCCCCAACGGGATGGCGTCGATGACACGTGCCATGTGGTCGGGCGACTGCTCGATGGCCTGACGTACCATCGGTGTCTCGCAGGTGCCGGGGCAGATAGCGTTGATGCGGATTCCCTGCCGGGCATACTCCAACGCCGCCGATTTGGTCAGTCCCAGTACACCGTGCTTCGAGGCGTTGTAAGCCCCGATGCAGGGGATGCCTACCAGACCACCCTGCGACGAGCAGTTCACGATGGCTCCCTTGCCGTGCTTTTTCATCTCGACAAGTTCGTACTTCATACAGTTCCACACGCCACGCAGATTGACCGAAATTACCCGGTCGAAATCCCAGCCTTCGGTTTCCGCCAGATCTTCCCGCACGGCGGCATGTATGCCCACGTTATTATAGGCTATATCCAACTTGCCGAAAACAGCGACCGCCTTTTCGACAGCCGCTTTCACTTGTGCCTCGTCCGATACGTCGCACCTGATACCGATGGCGTTATGTCCTTCCGCTTCCAGTTCCTTGGCACGGTCTGTTACCCGACTATCCAAATCGGCCATGACAACCGACGCACCGGCTTCGGCAAACATCCGTGCGGCGGCATAACCGATACCGCCAGCCGCACCCGTAATAAATGCCACTTTATTTTCAAAACGTATTTCCATAGTGAATCAAAGTTTTTCCGTATCAGACATATCACGGGTAATACTCACGCTTTGACGGACATAGAGCGTGTCATCATGTATAAGACGAACGGCAAGCCCGACAACGGAGGGGATGGTCGAAACATATCCTTTCGCTTGTTCGCCTTTGAAAGTCAATGTGAAATCATCCTTATCCCCGTCCCGTAAATACCCCGGACGAAGTACCGTGTAATCCAGACCGCTGTTTTCCACAATATCCGCCGCTTTGCGGTTGGGTATTTGGTCGGGATTGTTTCTAACATTGTCTTCATCGTCCATGTCCGCCGGAATCTCATCGTAGATTCCCACGGCTCCCATAAAGATAATACGGCGTAAACCGGCTTTCTTCATGGCTGATACCGTTTTTTCAGCGATAACGGGTAAATCGTCGCCCGATATGGCGCAATACACCACATGGCAACCCGCCATCGCCTGCTGCAAATCATCCGCTTTCATGGCGTCACAATCGACGACATGGCATCGCTCACTTTCGTGGTAGCAAGCCGAGGCATGACGGGATGCAAGCGTCAGATGACACTCTTCGTCATTGCTCAGCTTCTCGACAAGAGCTTTCCCGAATGTCCCGGATGCTCCTAAAATCAGAATTCTTTTCATGCTTGAATTATTTTAGTTTTAACCAGTTGTTTCCGAATGAAGTCTGTTCGGTCTCCGCATGACCGCGTATGCCATATACCGGCAATCTGTCGAGTTCGGAATCCAGCCTGTCGAACTCTTCATCTGTCAGTTGCATTTCGCACGCCCGCAGATTCTCCATGATGCGCTCTTTGTTCTTCGAGCCGGGAATGGGCACGACATTCGTATATTTACGGAGCATCCAAGCCAAAGAGACCTGCGCTGGAGTCGCCTGCTTTTCTGCGGCAAAACTCCTGAGCATTTCGACAATGGGCATATTGCCGGTTATGTTCTCCCGCTTCAGTTGTGGAACCCATACACGCACGTCATCGACCTGACCGAACTCCGTATCCGGTGTAATTTTTCCGGATAAAAGTCCGCTGGCGACAGGTGAGAACGGCACAAAAGCAATCCCGTTTCCCACGCAAAAAGGAATGACATCTTTTTCAGAAGTGCGCTCCACCATAGAGTAGATATTCTGCACGGCACCTACGGGCGTTACGGCATGCGCCGCTTCAAGTTGAGCCTTGTCCACCGCCGAAATGCCCCATTCGCGGACAAGTCCCTCCTGAATGAGCCTGCCCATCGCATGGGCGACCTCCAGATAGTCCACCTCCATGTTGATGCGGTGCAGATAGTACAAGTCCACGTAATCGGTCTGCAAATTCTTTAACGAGCGTTCAAGGTGGCGGCGGATGGCAGCATAAACGGAGCCGCAATCTTCAACCGCCTCAGGCCGGATATGCAGTTTTGTGGCAATCACAACCTCATTGCGAAAGCCTCTGACCGCACGCCCGACAATCTCCTCGTTATGTCCGGGATAATAAAGCTCCTTCCCGTATCCTTCTGCCGTATCGAAAAAATTGCATCCATAGCCGAACGCTTCCCGAATGGCTTCTTCGGCATATCCTGCGCCCGGTACTTGGCCGTATCCGTGGGAGAATCCCATACAGCCCATGCCTATTTCACTGACGCTTAAACTGCGAATCTTTCTTCTTTTCATAGCTTGCAGTTATCTACCCAGTTGCGAATGCTTTTCTCATCGGCACGATTAAGCAGGCGTCCCTCTCTCCAGTTCAGCGCGGGATAGGTTTTCTTCAACGCCGCCGCGCTGCCCGCGAGCGTGCTGCCTCCGGATGTGGCGAACGGGATGACTGTTTTGCCCTTCAGGTCGTGGCTTTCGATGAACGTATTGATAATGCGCGGCGCGAGGTCCCACCAGATGGGATAACCGATGAAGATGACATCGTAATCGGCGATGTTTTCCTTTCTGCCTTTGATTGCCGGACGCGATTTAGGGTCGTTCATCTCTACCGAACTGCGCGACCGCTTGTCATTCCAGTCGAGGTCGGCACTCGTATAGGGTTGTGCAGACACAATCGCATAAAGCTCTCCACCCGTAACATTCGCCAGTTTTTCGGCCGCTCGTGCCGTCGTTCCCGTCGCCGAGAAATAGGCTACCAATATTTTATGGTTTGATCCTCCTTTGTTCATATCCTGTCTTTGTTGTGCCCGGTGGCGGTAGCCATGCCGACCACCGACAGCAATATCAATAAAAATCTATACATGCGGCTGATTATTTAAGTTTGTCATACTCTTCGTCGGTAACGGGTTCCAGCCATTCATTGGAAGCGTTTTCGCCTGCAATCTCGAACGCCAGATGCGCGAACCAGCTGTCGGCTGCCGCACCATGCCAGTGCTTTACATTGGCCGGAATGTGAATGACCGTTCCGGGCAAAATCTCTATCGCCGGTTTGCCCTCTTCCTGATACCAGCCGCGCCCGGCCACACCGATAAGCATCTGTCCGCCGCCTTTCGTGGCTTTATGGATGTGCCAGTTGTTGCGGCAGCGAGGCTCGAAAGTCACGTTGGAAATATTCACCTGCTCACGCGAAACCGGTGCGAGGTAACTGTTGCCGGTGAAATATTGGGCATACGCCGTGTTGGGTTCACCGATGGGGAAAATCATTTCGCGTTGGAATGCAGCTTTTGCATCCTCTCCGGTCGTCTCTTCCGCCCATACCTCTTTCGCCAGACGGAATGCCGCCCATGCCTTCGGCCAACCCGCGTAAAAACCGATATGCGTGATAATTTCGGCGATTTCGGTGCGGGTGATACCGTTGTTCTTCGCCGACTGCAAATGATATGTCAGCGAGTTGTCTGTGATACCTTGACTGATGAGCGAGGTAATCGTCACCAAGCTGCGGTCGCGAAGACCGAGCTTGTCGGTGCGGCTCCATACCTCGCCGAAAAGGACGTCGTCGTTGAGTTCTGCGAATTTCGGGGCGAACCCGCCTAACTGATCGCGCCCTGCTGTCTGTACTATCTTTTCCTGTGCCATAACATTAAATGTTAAAACGGTGAATACTGAAATTAAAATAATTCGGTTCATGATTCTTTTTGAATGAAGTTATTGATTCGGTTCGCGGGATTGAGCGGCGTCTGGTCAGACAACACCAGCGACTTGACCATGTGCAGCGTCCCCTGCTTGTATTTTTGGAAATGTTCGGAAGCGATATGCTTCTCGTAGGCTTCACGGCTCGCATAAGTTTCGAGGATGGTTACCTTGCAGGGATTCTCCTTTTCGCTGACTGCGTACATCGTCAATACGCCCGGTTCGGTACGCAGGGAGACTTCGCCCACCTCGGTCGCGTATTTCATGTACTCGTCGAGATGCTGCGGGTAAACCTCGATTTTCGACAGGCGCACGATACCGTCGGCGGTCATCGGCTCCTTGGCGCACATTCCCGGCTGCTTGTCCAAGTTCAGGCATTTGCCGATAATCTCTCCGGTGGCGATGTAGGAATAGGTCGGAAACTCGAACAGCACGGGTTTCAACCGTGTATAATCGAGTTTCCCGTTGCCGTCAAGCACTTCGGGTGCAGCGTAAGTGTTGGCAATCGAGCAGATAAAATTGTCGAAGCCGTCCGACTTGTATATATCCACCACGTTGCATTCCATCACAAGCGGCGATGCGTCGATTACAGGACTTCCGTTTTCGCCCCAGTGGAATAAGAACTCGTGTGACTTGTCCGTGTTAGCCCCACTCACGCTTCCCACATAGTCTGCCTTTGGAAGCATCTTCCTGTCAACGAGATTGACGGATAGTTTCTTGGACTCTATGATGCCCTGATTGGTATAATGCTTGTCGCTCATGCTGACGAGAATGCGGTCATGCCCGATAATACCGACATGCGCCACAAGGAGCCAATTCACCTTACCATTTACTTCAGCTCCCACCACAGTTACGGGCATAGGGTAAAGAGCCAGTTTGCTACCGATATTTTTCTTTTCCGTTATCATCATTTCTTTATCTTTTAGTTGTGAAGCATTATCGCTCTTACACGCAGAAGCGAGTATTAACGCGAGAATACAAACTGCATTTATAAAACGTATCTTCATTACTTGTTCATATTAAATAGTTTATAGGCATTGCTCCAAAGTATGCCATCAATATGCGGAGCCAGCATATCATCGGATTTCAGCGCCGAACGGAGTTTATTCAGGTTCTCGGTCAGCACGGCGGCCGGTTGATAGGGATAATCCGAACCATACATGAGATGATCCGGTGTGGTAATTGCCAACAGCATTTTAATGACTTCGGGAGTTACTCCTCCTGCAAGGTCGTAGTATAAGTTCTTCAGGTTGGCTTCCCAGTCTATGGAATTCATCAGCCCTTTGGCGAGCATAGCCGGATGCACCATTTTCATCCGAGGCAAGGCAAGCGGCAAGAATGAGCCGCAGTGAGGAATGACAAACCGTATGTTCGGATAGCGTGCCGGGACATTGTGGACAATCATATTGACAACCGTTCGCGTCGTCTCAGCGGGATATTCGTAAATAGCAAGCGGAGTTGCTGCTATCAGAGTATCATTGACCGGCACGGGTTTGTGTGGATGCAGGATTACGACGGCATGTCGTTCGTTCAATACGCTCATCAACGTGTCGAGAGCCGGGTCGCCCAAATATTGCCCGCGACTGTTGGTCGCCAATTTGATACCGTCTGCACCGAGAGTATCGAGAGCATATACGGCTTCTTTAATGGCAGCTTCGACATCGGGCAACGGTAATGAAGCGCAGAAAAGGAACTTGCCGGGATAGTCCGACTTCAATCGGGCACTTGCCTCGTTATAAAAGCGGACAATCCGGGTGCATTCGTCAGTGTTGCCGTAATACGGTTGCGGAGCCGACATCGAAAGTATAGCCTTTCCGATACCGGCATTTTCCATAAATTCCAGATGGGTGTCTATATCCCATTGCGGCAACGGGAATGTCTCTTTCATTGCGGCCCCGTGTCTTTCCAGAAATTCGGTGAACTCGGGAAAGATATTGTGGCAATGTACGTCTATGACTTGTTGCGCATTAGATGTGTATATTGATAACATGCCTACTATGCTGATTAACAAATGTTTCATAAATTATATTCATTTGATTTCACCAACTCTTTCCATTCGATATGATTTTTACCGTTTTTTGTTGTTACAGATAGATGAACGAGTTTACTGTCTTGTGTAGCTCCGTGCCAGTGCTTTACATTAGCCGGTGTATTTATCACATCACCACGCTTTATAAGGCGTTTCGGCTTGCCTTCCTCTTGGTAAAATCCTTCTCCATCCAATATCAACAATACCTGATCTGCATCAGGATGAATATGCCATGAATTGTAACTTCCTGGCTCGAATATGAGGTGATGAATGTCATATTCAGGTTTTATTACAACCGTGGAAATACAGATTTTTCCGGTATAATGTTCTGACCGTACTTCTTGCCCTCGATTGAAAATCAAACTGTCATACAGCATACAAGGATCTGATAATGACTGCTTGGGGAAATTTATATTTGTTTCATGGGATGAAGCATAAACTTCCATACCGAATATAATCGCCATGACAAAACTGACAACTATGCCTATATATGTTTTCTGTTTCATATAATTCCGCATTTGGAGTTAAATCATCGGCATTTCCCAAGCACCTCTCGTATCTACACCGGTATTTTCAGCCGTCTCTTCCAAAACTTTCATTTCATCGTCGGTCAGTGTCACCTTTATGGCTTCAAGCGCATCCTGCACCTGAGCGGGTTTCGTCACACCGATGATCGGTGTCGTTCCTTTGCCAATCGCCCAAGCCAGAGCAACCTGTGCCGGAGTGATGCCGTATTTGTCGCCGACTGTGCGCATCGCGGCAACAAGTTTTTCGATTTGCGGCAATAGCGGGTTGTAGGTATCACCGCGTTGGCTTCCGGCAGGTAGCGGATGGGCTGTGTCATATTTTCCACTTAATGCGCCCTGTTCCAGCACCATGTATGCCCAGAAGTCGATGCCGTTTTCCTTGCAATAATTCAGGATGCCGGCTTTCTCCGACGAACGGTAAAGGAGGCTGAAATGGTTCTGCACAGCGGAAATATGCACTCCCTCTTTGGAAAGAATCTCTTCCGCACGCTTGATCTGTGCAAGGTTGTGGTTGGAGACACCCACACGTTTTACTTTGCCGTTTTTCACGAGGTTGGCAAGGAACGGAGTCCACCTCTCCACATCCGCCGGATTGTGAATCCAGTAGATGTCGATATAGTCCGTGCCGAAACGTTCGAGACTGCTACCCAGCATATCTTCTACCGGATTAACGGAATCCCCAGCAATCTGGGGAGTAAACTTCGTTGAGATGAGTACATCTTCACGGTTGTGCTCTTTGGTGAATGCGGCAAGTAAGCTTTCCGAAGCACCCATGCCATAAACTACAGCAGAATCCCACAGGTTCAGACCTCCGGCCATTGCCGCATCGAATACGGGCTTCAGTTCATTCACCCCGAGGTTGTTTCCGAATACTTGGTTGCCACCGGCGAATCCTACGCCCCACGACCATGTGCCTAATGCAATTGAAGGTAATTTCATTTTTTCCATCTCTAATTCTTATTTTGTTATATGTTTCATAATTTTTGCCGGAACGCCGCCCACGACCGTATTTGCCGCAACGTCTTTTGTTACAACGGCTCCTGCCGCAACGACAGCGTTGTCTCCGATAGTCACGCCTTGCAGGATAGTCGCATTGGAGCCGATCCAAACGTTCTTACCCAGCACGATGGGAGCTGGGTAAGTGGTTTTCCGCTTTTCGGGCGAAAGTCCATGATTGAGCGTAGCAAACACTACGTTGTGTCCAATCTGGCATCCGTCGCCTATCGTGACTCCGCCGTGATCCTGAAAGTGGCAGCAGGCGTTGATAAACACATTTTCACCTACGGTGATGTTCTTACCGAAATCCGCATAGAGGGGTGGGAAAACGCGCAGCGATTGCGGAACTTCATATCCGAACAGTTTGGATAACAGTCCACGCACTTCATCCGGCGTATGATAAGCAGTATTCAGGCGGAACGTGATGCGACGGGCCTCATTGCTCATATCGTCCATGAAACGGTGGATTTCCTCCGTATCGAGAGGCTTCCGTGTCTTTACGTATGTCTTGAAATCTTCTATCGTCATATTTATTGCCTTTCGAATTTTACTGCTATATCTCCTCCGATATTCAGAGCCTCGATGCCGTCACCGTCGATACGGCCTATTTTAATCAGGTCGTTGCTATGCGACCAGCTCTTGCAGAAAATCGCCACGTTGCCCCACGGCACATAAATCGTGATGTCGCCGGGCGTGGGCGCACAGCCGCGTGTCACGCCTTCGGTCGTCAGAGCCGGACCGGGATAAAATATTTTCTCGGTCGTGTTGTTGTAATCGTTCAGTGTAACCTCTAACGGCAGACGGGAAAGAAAATCCCTGCCTGCGGCATTGTCCTCCATCGTGGCGGTAATCGTGCGGTCGCCGACCGTAATGTTCACTTTCAGAGAAGTTTCATCCGGAGTATCCGGTTTATCCGATTCTTCCCGCCCTGCTCCGATTTCTTCGAGCCATGCAGGAACACGGGTCGCCATTTGCGAAAGCCCCGAAGATGTCAGCAACAGGGTCCGGTCGATTACCGTCGCTTCCGGGCATAGGCTGCGTGCTTCACTTACCGATGTGGAGATACCGCTGCTGCCGCTGGTGGCGAACAGTGCGATTCGTTTTCCGGCAAGTTTTGCTGCGTGTTCGTGCAGGAATGTCTGCATCGATGTCGCCATGCTGCTATACCAGATGGGATAACCGACAAATACGATGTCATAGTCATCGAAATTTTCCAACGAAGTCTTGATCGGAGGATAGTTGCCCTGACGGATAGCCGCCAGCTCTTCCTGCGAGCGTTCCAACATGGCGTTGTAGTCATTGTCGTATGCCGTTTCCGGCTCCACTTCGAGAATATCGCAGTCGAGTGTCGTCTGAATCAGTTGCGCCACACGCTCGGTATTGTTCGTGCGGGAAGCATAAAGGACAAGGTAACGGCCGTTCCCGCCGGGGGCAGGCGTGTCGGGATTATCGTCGGAATCATCACCGCCACCCGGATTTTCCGGCTGTTCGGGCTGTTCTGAAGTGAACGGCTCATCAGAATCGCCTCCGCAAGCCGCCATAGACAAGGCGGCAAACAATAAAAACGGAATCAATAAAATCTTTTTCATATCATAAATATTCTATTTGTCGATTTGGCTTTCAGTAAACGGATCGGCACGGTGGCCTATAAGGTCGATTCGTGCGTATTCTTTGTCGAACTCCTCCATTTCGTATGGAGTGAGACGAACGGTCGCCGCACCGAGAAAATCATCCAGATGGGCAGGATTGGTCGTGCCGGGTATCGGGGCTATCCACGCCTTGCGCGAAAGCATCCATACGAGGGCGAACTGCGCCGGAGTCACACGTTTGCGCTTCGCCCATTTGCGGACAAGTGCCACGAGCGGCATGTTGTGTTTCAGCGCTTCAGGGGTGAATTGCGGCAGGTTCCAGCGACGGTCGCCCTCGTAGAAACGGCTGTTCTCGTCGATTACACCCGTAAGGAACGCACGTCCCAGCGAGCAATAGGGACGAAGCCGATGCCTAACTCTTCGAGTGTCGGAAATATCTTCGTTTCTGGTTCTCGCCACCAGATAGCATACTCGCTCTGCACAGCCGACAAAGGACATACGGCATGGGCGCGACGGATAGAACGTGCGCTGGCTTCCGACAGTCCCCAATGCAAAACCTTTCCCTCCTGCATCAAATCCTTGACCGTGCCGGCGACCTCTTCCATCGGCACGTTCGGATCGACACGGTGCTGGTATAAAAGGTCAATATGATCTGTACGCAACCGCCGGAGCGACCCTTCCACTGCGCGACGAATATGGTCGGGACGGCTGTTCAGTGCGGTTGGTTGCTTTTCCTCGACTCCGAAACCGAACTTTGTACCGATTCTCACCTTGTCACGGAACGGGGCGAGTGCTTCTCCGACCCACTCTTCGCTGGTATAAGGTCCATACACCTCCGCCGTATCGAAAAAGGTCACACCCTTTTCGTAGGCATGGCGGATAAGTGCAATCATGTCTTTCTTTTCATACTTTCCACCATAATAGCCCACCATGGGTAAACAGCCCAAGCCGATAACCGATACATTCAACAATCCTCCAAGATTTCTATGCTCCATATTTCCTAACGGATTACTCCTGCTCAAATAATTGCTTTTAGATGGCGATGGAAATTGGGCAAAGACTTTCGATAATCCTGTCCATTCTCTGGCAGCCAGTAAAGCTGTCATTGATGACAGCTTTAAAAAATCTCTTCTGTTCATAAATCATATAATTTTAAAGAATGACCTTCACCAATCAAGCCTCGCATAATCTCCATTTCATTCTCTTCCAGCCGAAAAGTAATGGATTCGTTTTCCTGTTCAGGGCAGATTCCATCCTGAACGAGAAAACATCTCACTACATTTTCGGTAGAGGTATGATAACGGTCTGCAAAATAGCGTACGACTTCATCTTCGTACAATTTCGCTGGAATGTCAATTTGTTCATTCATTACTACTTTCTTTGTATGATGCAAAATTACCTGATGCTCGTATAACCGATGTAATCATAAGTGGGCAGTTCGTACCAATTTTACTGATTTCTATCCTTTTTATTCGACTATTCGATTAAAATCATGTATTTTTGCATGTAAACAAGAGCTTGAACGGAAAGCTATGAGCAAGATACTAAAAGTACGAAATGTGGGCGATTATAGTCAGTGGGTAGGACACACCGACAGACATCCGTTAGTCAGTGTCATTGACTATGCGGAAGTATCCCCTGTACGCCATAGCTTGAACAATTACAGCATCTATGGTATTTTCTTTCATGACGAAGCTGAAATAGATTTAGCTTATGGTTGTGGAAAGTACGATTACAAGAAAGGAACGGTCATCTGCGTTGCTCCTGGCCAGATAGGTGGTAAAGAGGACAACGGCGAACGGGTAATGCTAACAGGTTGGGCACTACTGTTCCATCCTGACCTTTTACATGGTACCCCGTTGGAAAGGACGATAAAGAATTATTCGTTTTTCGATTACCGTGTTAATGAAGCTCTGCACATGAGCGATGAAGAACACGGCATTTTGACATCACTGATGTGCCAGATAAGGGATGAACTCTGGAAAAGGCACGATGAATTTCAAGATTCCATCATTGTGGGTTATATCGAGTTGGTTCTGAACTTCTGCCAACGTTTCTATAACCGCCAGTTCATCACCCGGAAACTTGATAATTCGGATATGTTGATGAAATTCGACCGTTTGTTGCATGATTACTTTGACA
>ERZ838516.2898-NODE-2898-length-16814-cov-3.136762_pt1 | contig 16814 bp, 17 predicted proteins | sample MGYA00519910_ERZ838516 | MGnify/ENA primary metagenome ERZ838516 (study PRJEB31850, sample SAMEA3708837) | human gut metagenome | biome: human gut; feature: human-associated habitat; material: faeces | place: China | collected 2014 ... | reverse complement strand
AAGCCATGTCTCTTTTTATTTTTGCGAAACTTATTGTACCTTATCCATTATATGTGAAATGTATTCTTTAAAGTCAAAACCAAGTGTATATTTAAAAATCGGTCTTGAAAAATTCCTCAAGACCGATTTTTTTATCATATACTAAAATTCTTTTATAATCCCCTGCAAATACGCCCTAAACTCATCCTTCAGATCATCCCGCCGCAAAGCATACTCCATCATGGCCTTTAAATATCCCAGTTTATCGCCTGTATCATATTGCTGGCCTTTGAAGTTATAAGCATATACGGCTTCTCGCCTGGCCATGATTTTGATGGCGTCGGTCAGCTGCAGCTTGCCATGAGGTTCTACAGGGATGCGCTGCAGGATTTCGAAAATATCAGGAGTGAAAATATATCGTCCCAATGCCGCAACGCAGCTCGGGGCCTGATCTGCCGGCGGCTTTTCTATCATATCTACCACCTTTAGTAAATCCGGACAGCTTGTCGGCATGCCATCGATAATTCCATAGGACGATACTAGCTCTTTCCGTACCTTCTGGCAGCCTAATACAGTCGCTCCTACCTTAGCATATACGCCCAGCAGCTGCCGCAGTGCCGGCTGACTTTCGTTGTACACGACGTCATCACCCAACAGCACCGCAAACGGCTCGTCGTCGACAAAGGACTTGGCGCATAATATGGCATCACCTAAGCCCCGCATATGCTTTTGCCGGATATAATGGACATTGATTTCAGAAATATGCTGCACCATGCTGAGCAGCTTCGTCTTTCCCTTTTGTTTCAGCAGCAGTTCCAAATCCATATTGGTATCGAAGTGGTCTTCAATAGCCCGCTTTCCGTGACCGCTGATAATCAGGATTTCTTCAATGCCGCTCTGCAGCGCTTCTTCTACGACATATTGAATCACCGGCTTATCTACAATAGGCAGCATTTCCTTCGGTATGGCTTTGGTCATAGGCAAAAAACGCGTCCCATAACCAGCTGCCGGGATAACGGCTTTGCGAATCCGTTTCATGGCTTACTCCTTGTACATTTCAACTGCCTGCAATGCGCTGGCAATAACGTCATCCATATCATAATACTTGTACTCGGCCAAGCGTCCGCCAAAGATGACGTGTTCTTCTTTAGCGGCCAAGGCCGCATACTGATTGTATAATTCCGAATTTCTGCTGTCATTTACGGGATAATAAGCCTCTTCGCCGGGATGCCAGTCTGCCGGATATTCTTTCGTTACATACGTGACGGGCTGCGTGCCGAATTCAAAATGCTTATGCTCAATGCTGCGCGTATACGGCGTTTCCCTGTCCGTATAATTCATGACCGCTACGCCCTGATGATTTTCTTCTTCCAGCCGTTCCGTTTCAAAGCGCAGGCCCCGGTATTCCAGCTGACCGAGCTTATAATCAAAGTATGCGTCAATCGGCCCGGTATACACAACAGTCTTAGCCAATTTCCGATATTCGTCCCTGTACTCATTATAGTCAACGCCAGTACGCACTTCAATGCCGTCAAGCAAAGCCTGAATAAGCACATTATAGCCGCCAATGGGAATCCCCTGATAGCGGTCATTAAAGTAATTATTATCAAAGGTATAGCGAACCGGCAATCGTTTAATGATAAATGCCGGCAATTCTGTACAGCTCCGTCCCCACTGCTTTTCCGTATAGCCTTTGATCAGCTTCGTATAAATATCTGTACCGATCAAAGAAATGGCTTGTTCTTCCAAGTTCTTGGGCTCGCCCTGAATGGCCATGCGCTGTTCGGCAATCTTTGCCGCTGCTTCAGCCGGCGTCGCAACGCCCCACATCTTGGAAAAGGTATTCATGTTAAACGGCAAATTATATAACTCTCCTTTGTAGTTGGCAACAGGAGAATTAACATAGTTATTGAACTCGACAAACTGATTCACATAATTCCAAACCTTTTTATCAGACGTATGGAAAATATGAGCGCCATACTTGTGAATACGAATGCCCTCCTTTTCTTCACAATATACATTACCGCCAACATTCTCTCTTCTCTAAAACAAGGCAGGAATATCCTGCCTTGTTCATTTCATGGCAAAATACGCTGCCAAAAAGGCCGCTGCCTACTATCAAATAATCGTACATTTACTATCGATCCTTATAAAGTAAAACAAACATCTCCTCACCTAAAATAGGAGGACTCGGTTATTTATCTTAACCACAATATACCTTTTATTGCCATTCCTACTTTACATATCAACGTAATAATTTTATATACATATAATAAAATAGGAGTTGCATGCTTGCGTATTAAGAAATTACTGATTTTACAATCCTCAACTGCACCATATTTTTTTATTAAAGTTAGTTTCGCATTGATATTATCTTGCATTTGGGCATTAGCAAAAAATTTTCCCCATACTTTAGAAAAAGGAGTCAACCCATACCGATATTGTGCAAACAAAAAATCTGAATATATCAATTTCTCAATCGTACTTACTTTCAACGTCTCATTATTAACCCATCTATAGCCACCTAAAACCATACCACTTCTTAATACAGTATAATCTTTCATAATCAGATATCCTAAAACGGCATCTGCAGTTGGTCCAAAGTCATAATTAATTCCTCCAGCTTTTACATAGGCTTCCTTGAGAATAGTCGTACCACAAGTCGGCATTCCCGTATGCGTGTGCCCTAAAATAAGCGTAGTGAATCTCGTTAATTCTAAATGAAATGGAAGTCGTTTAACTTTAATAGTTTTCTCATCAAAAGTGTTAGTAAACCCTTTATTTCTTGCATGAATATAACCTAACGGCTTCTCAAAATGCCAAGGCTTCATAATGATCTTATAAATATTTTCGAGAGCATCACTACACAACACATCATCATCATGCAAAAACGTAATCCATTTTCCTTGAGCTAATTCAACGGCTCTGTTCCAATTATAACCTGAGCCAATATTTTGCCGGTTATGATAATATTTTATAGACGAATCATTCAGTGCTTGAACGATTTTTAAAGCTGGAGTCATTTTATTATGATCCAAAGGAGTATTATCAACAATTATTAATTCCCATTTAAAATCACTTTTTTGTTGTAGAACACTATCAATAGCTTCTTTCAGTAATGCTGACCGATTATATGTAGGAATAATCACTGTAATGAAATATTGCTCTTTACTATTTACACCATACAGCAAATCAGTTTGAATTTTGGATATTTTATAAAAATTGCTTTTTTCTTCATCAATAGTTTTATAAGATTTTTTTCTTATTGAAAAAGCATTGAAATTCATAATTACAGAGAAGCCCCACCATCTATAGGCAATACTACCCCAGTCAAATAAGAAGCTTGCTCAGACGAAAGAAACAAAACAACTTTAGCAACTTCAATTGGCTGAGCAACATACCCTAACGGAATTCGTTCAGCATAAATTTTCCTATCTCTATCGCCTAGAATAGGCGTATCTATAATACCTGGGCAAATACAATTTACGCGAATGCCATCTGTACCATAATTTTTTGCCATTTGGTGAGAAAATTGAATCACAGCAGCTTTAGAAGCACTGTATGCATAAGAACGTCCTGCCGCATAATATTGGAGGCCTGCAATAGAAGCATTATTAATAATGCTTCCTTTACTTTGCAGTAAATACGGTTTTGCATATTTAGTAACATAAAATATTCCATCAATATTGATTTCAAAAGTCCTTTTCCAATCACCGATAGGCATACGCTCCACTTCCATAGACGGTAACATTACTCCAGCATTATTGAATAAAATATCTATCTGTCCAAATTCTTTTATCGATTTTTCTATTAAATGCTGTGCTTGTAAAGAATCTGAAACATCACATTGAATAAATTTTGCCCTGCCCCCTTTACTACTAATTTCTCGTTCAATTGCTATCCCATTTTCAACATTTCGTCCTGCCAATACTACTGATGCTCCATTTTCTGCAAATAATTTGGCAGTCGCTGCCCCAATACCAGAGGTAGCCCCAGTAACAATTGCAACTTTCCCTTCTAACATTTTCATTTTATTCACCTATAAGCCTTTCTAATTTACATCTAACATTAGTTTTAGTTAATCCATAATAATCTAATTTTTCTTTATACGTTCCATAGTTTCGGAATATTTCTCTTGGAAATGCAACTTCCTCAATTTTTAAAGCAGTATCAGGTAAAGATTTGTAAATATCATATAGTAAACTACCTTCGTATTCCGGTTCACAAACTAAAATTTTCCCATTTTGACAATTATTTGCCAGAGTCTCTCTATCAAAAGGTTCCAAAGTGGTATAGTATAAAACAGTCACGTCTTTATCGCGGCAAACTTCCATAACATCATCTAACATAACCGATACTGCAATGACAGTTGCTTTACTCCCTTTTTGAATGACAACAGCTTTTCCAAATTCAACATCAACATCATATGTTATATTAGGATGATCACTAATTCGGAAAAAAGTAGGATTACCATTTCTATAAGATTGATTAAAAAGTTGCAAAAACTGCTTTGCCGTACCCGGAGCTACAAATTCACATCCAGGAATAGATTTAATTATCATTACATCTTCAGCACAATAATGAGAATATCCATATTTAGGATAATCTACTGCAGCACCTGTAGCTACTACATTTACACCCAATTTTTGATATGCAAAATCCATTTTAATTTGTTCTAACGTACGTTCAATCAAATACGGCTGAATTCCAAAAATAGTAGGGATCAAGCCCCGTCGTGCCATACCAGCAGCAACGCTAAACATGCCATCTTCATAAATTCCTATGTTCGTGCATCGCTCCGGATAATCACGCAGCACATCCCTAATGGCCCACATCCCTATATCAACCGTAAAATATGTCGTATCCGGCTCATTCTTTATCATATCAGCAACACGACTTAAAAACGCTCTTCTCAAAATTCTTCTACCTCCTTGCATAACATATCTAATTCTTCCTGATTAGGAGCTTTATGAAACCAAATATCTTCTGTCATCATGGTTTTACTTCCATAACCTCGAATAGTTTTAGCTATAACGGCTTTAGGCTTGCCATTTTCTATTTTGACTTTTTGAAAGACTTTTTCTAAGGCCTCCATATCATGCCCGTTTACAACAAATACATCAAAGCCAAATGAAATTAATTTTTCCTCCATGCTTCCCATATCAACCATAGCGCCAACAGAGTCATTATCATCAATAATAACGCATAGATTATCTAATTTTTTTGCAGAAGCCAAAATACTAGCTTCCCACATTGTCCCTTCGCAAAATTCTCCATCACCGACCAGAACATATACTCTTGAGGGAGACTTCTTAATCTTATTAGCCAGAGCAATGCCTGTTGCAAATGGATAACCATGTCCTAAGCTTCCAGCATTGTTTTCAATTCCCCCATTAAATTTGGTCAAATCCGTTTGAATACAATATCGAGAATTAAAGGTACCAATTTCACTAGCAATTTCTTCTAAATTAAACATCCCTTTTTCAATTAAAATGGGATATAAAGCTAATGTTGCCTGTCCTTTACTGATAATAAAGAAGTCTCGATCTTCGTCAGTCGCCTTTTGAGGTGACCAATTCATTATCTTGTCATACAAAACCCACATTACATCTAAACAAGAAAAAACACTTTGTAAATTGCCATCTTGACATTTGTGAGAAAGATATAGTGCATCTTGTCGAAGTTTTTTTGCTATCATTTTCATAAATTCACCTCATTTTTCATTGCTTTTTTAGCAACAATTTTTCCTTCAATCCGTTTATACAAAAAATAAGTTTTTCTTATAAAAACAACATATACAGCATACAAAAATTTATTAGGTAATTTTACATTCGGTAATAAAAAATCTCTAACTTTAATTCTGTCTTCTTTAGATACGCTCATATTCTTTGCATTTATAACTTCTGTTGTAAAAAGTCTATTATGTATTGGTCTAAGTACTTTTCCCAAAAGTTTCGTAAAAAAAGTTCGAGAATAAACGTATTCTCTAAAAGAAAAACCGTCCGCAATAACTCGCCTAGTACTTTCCGGTTTTACCATTGTATTAGCACCCCAACGATAAAAACCTAATGGTTGTAAAGTAGAATAAACCCTATATTTACTTTCTAATCTATAAAAAAGTATTAAATCACCAGATATTCCAAAATCTTCTATAAACCCACCACATTCAAGTGCAGCTTTTCTATTAAACGTAGTACCATTGGATGGAACATCACCACCTATATTAGCAGTAAACCAAATATTATGATGGGTCAAGCGGTATAATTCATAGGAAAATGGTAGCGCAGAGAAGTACCTGTTTAACTCAGGAATATTAGCTAATACTTTATCCTTCTTTATATCGTATACAAATTGAAAATACTTAGCACTAATAGCCCCTAAAGGTTTGTCATTTTTAAATGTATAACCCTTAATCAATTTTCCTATTCTCAACAAGGCATTTTGGATCAACAGATCATCATCATGTAAAAAACAGACCCATTCACCTCTAGCAATTTGCATTCCCCTATTAAAATTATCACCAGGTCTAATATTTACATCATTACGATAATATAACACTCTTGGAGAATCAACTTTTCTAATAAACTTTTCTGTTTCATTAATTTTACCATCATCAGGTTCATTATCTAAAACAAGGACATCCCACGCAAAATCACAATGAGCTTGTGACAATACACTTTCTAATGCATTTTTCAGTAACTTTACCCTTTTATATGTTGGAATTAGAACAGTAATCCAAGGTGATTCAATAGTATCCATATCACCATATTTTAAAACAGTTTGAACATTTTTAATATTAGAAAAATCTCTTTTTTCTTCATAGTTAAGTCCTTGATACATATACTAATCCTCAAAATCAATATCTTGAACACACAAGCGATAAAATTCAATTAAGGTTCCAATAAAAGCATTATGCTCATGTCTAAGCAGAAATTTAGCAACACAAGCAGGCATAATTGCTACAACATACAGCTTCCAGAAGGAACTGCGACACATTTTCTGTAAACATTTTTTATATCTTTTTATATTTTTTAAACTCACGCCTCGATTTATTCTAATTTTAAACAGCGAAAGAAATCTGCCTAAACGAAATTCATGGGTATTAACGTTGTATAAATCCTTCTTTATACTATCATATATCTCTGGTAAATTATTTACTACGTCATAATAATAATTCCATCTCTTTATGGCCTCTCTATTTTCTCCCCAATATTCATCTATTATAGTGCCATAATTATACCAAAATACATCAGTACAAATAAACACCGCAAAAAAGTCATTCCTTGCTATGTCATGAAACATGCTTCTACAAAGCCATAATGAATATTTTGAATCGACATCAGAAAATTTATCTAATAACCGTCTTGATACATCACTTCTGATAACAATAGTTCCCATAACAGTAGTTCTCAGAAATTGTTCTTTACAAAACATTAAATGCTGCTTGTATTCTTTCGTATAATCTTCATTAGTTTCACATCTAAACTTACTATCAATAACGACATATTCCGGCTTCTTTTTTAGACATCGCAATAAACATTCATAACATCCATAAATATTAATTATAAATCCAATTTGACAAATCCATACATAATCATACACCTCACAACAAAGCTGCAAAGCTGCAATTACCCGATCGTCAATACTAATATTATCAGATAAAACTTTATCTCTAATATACTTTACATTGTCATATCCTTCATAGATGTAATTATATACTATATTCTTTATCTTATCACTACGACTGCTATCAAAAATAATAAAATCTATATTTAATGCGTAAAATCTTTTTACAGAGTTTAATAATAGTGATTCAACCGCATTCTCTTGTTGATAAACGGGATAAATAACAGCCAATTTTAAATTTGAAATAAAAGGTCCCTGTTTTAACATAAGCACCTCTTTCATTTTCTTATATCCTCTAAAATTTTAGGGGAATAGATTATTTTATCAAAAGCATTTAATTTTTTTAACGCATTCTCAAATAAAGATATCGAAAGTTCATTCTTTATGCAATATCTCGCATAATTAGGATTACAATCATATCGAGCAGTTAAATAAAATGGAATGGAATATCCCCACGGTTCAATGGCATATACATCTTTAATATAGTTTTCATAAATACGCAATATTTTTTCAATATCATACTGTTTGCCACATTGTTCATTCATATATTTAGCAATTATTTCAATGTTTAAGTTCCCCGCACCTCTGCCGATGCCATATACGCTAGCATCAATTATTATATCTCTTTGAAACTTTTCATGAATCATTGTCTGTGCAGCTGCTAACGCCTGCATCATATTATTATGCCCATGATATCCTAATGAAATGTGTTTTGGCATATTTTCATCAGCCAAGTGCATATAATGCAGTAAATTTTCAGGATTTTGCGTTCCCCATGAATCAACAACATATATTGCCAACGGATTCAAAATGCTAAATTGTTTCACCATAGCTACAAATTCTTTATCAGAATATTGAGATACTCGCGCCGGCTGCACACACAATTTATACCCTTTTTCCACAATACCTTTGCAATATTCAAATCCTTCTTGCAAAGCATCTACGACATTTCCTTGCTCATCATGCTTTGTTTTCCAAATGATGACTCGAATAATATCAGCAGAATCTTTATCTGCTGGCGCAAGCAACTCTAAAGGCAGTGGATTTACAACTTCACACATGACAGCATATTTTACTCCCTCCTTTTTCTTTCCAATAACTTTTTTTACTTGCTCCACTGAGTTAAATACACAACGATCCTTCTGATACGGTTCATTTTTAAGAAACCCAATTTCTACAATGTCAACACCAGATTGAACCATCTTATCAGTAATATCCTTAATAGCGCTCTCACCAAAACACCAATCATTGATATATCCCCCGTCTCTCAGGGTACAATCTAATAACTGAATCCGTCCCAAAATAGCCTCCTCTATTACATTTCATTAATACATTTTGCTTTGTCAACAATATTTTCTACAGTTAATCCATAGCTTTGCCGCAAGAAAGCTTCTACTCCTACACGACCAAATTGATCTTCCACACCGACACGCAATACTTTAGTCGGATAGATTGCAGATAAATATTCGCAAACAGCACTTCCCAAGCCACCAATAATATTAGCGTTCTCTGCTGTCACAATACCTTTCGTAGTTTGTGCGCATTGCAAAATCAATTCTTCATCCAACGGTTTTATAGTAATAATATCTACAACTTTAGCTGAAATACCCTCATTAGCTAAAACTTCAGCAGCCTCTAGACATGTAGAAACCATAATCCCACTGCCAATTAAAGTAACGTCTTGACCATCTCTCAAAATTTTGGCTTTACCAATTTGAAAATTTGTATCACGAGTATAAATATCTTTTAAATCACGTCGTGGAGTACGAATATATGTTAATCCTGGTCTTTCTTTCGTCAACTTCATAAAAGCTCCGCACATAATCGGATCACTTACGTCAACAATACAAGATTCCGGCAAAGCTCTTACCATCGCAACATCTTCAAAGCACATATGTGTGCCTCCGTTATGAGTTGCCATAATACCAGCATCTGAACCAATTACACGAACACTTTTATGCGCATATGCTACGCTAACCGCTAATTGATCAAAAACTCGCCTTGTTGCAAAAGGAGTAAAAGTATGAACATACGGTTTGAAGCCATTTAAATATAGTCCACATGCCAAACCAATCATATTCGCTTCCTGTATACCTGTATTAAACACATTCTGAGGATATTCACTCCACAAATTTTGGGTCTTTAAGGATCCCATTAAATCCGCATCAATGTATACTACACGTGGATCCGCTTCAATTAATTCTCTAAAAGTATCTCCAATAACTTCAAAAACTTCTTTTTCCGGTTTCATACCTGTATATCGCATTGTCATTTTATGCAAACCTCCACATCAAGTTTTTTGCCCTGAATAACTAACTCATCTACAACTTTTTCTTTCAATTCATCAGGAAAGCCAATGCAATGATTATTGGCTAAATCCATAATGCATTTAGCGCCTTGTCCCTTAATTGTATCTAATACAATCATTGTTGGTTTTTGATTAGGATTTTCTATTGCGTGTAAAATTGCTTTTTGAATTCCAATTACATCTGTTCCTTTTACAAGGCAAGAATTCCAACCAAATGCTTGATATTTAGCAACTGGATCACCTAAATCCATTACTTTTTTATTTGTTCCATCAATCTGCATTTTATTCCAATCTAAAAAAGCAATAAGATTATCTAATTTAAAATGGGCAGCACATTGAACAGCTTCCCAGATCTGCCCTTCAGCAGATTCACCATCACCAGTAACACAGAATATCCTTTGATCTGTATTTCGTACTTTAGCTCCTAAGGCCACACCGCATGCAATGGATAACCCCTGACCTAAACTCCCCGTAGTAGCATCAACACCGGGTACTTTGTTTCTATCGCAATGCCCTGGCAACAAAGAGTTAGAATTGTTTAAATTTTCCAACCTCTCATATGGAAAGAATCTTTGTAATGCTAAAGTTGCATATAATGCAGGGCCAGCATGCCCTTTGGAAAAAATCATAAAATCTCTGTCTTCCCAACGTGGATTTTGCGGATCTACACGCATAAAATCAGAATATACAACTGCCATCATATCAGCTAAATCCAGTGAACCACCTATATGTCCGCCATGATTAGCTGAAATAGCCCGTATTATACCTATTCTAATTTTTAAAGCAGTTTTTTCTAGCTCTAATTGATTATGCAAATTCATCAGTTCATCCCTCCAACAGCATCAATAATAACCTTTGCCATGTAATCAATCATCTCATCGCTCATGCCGGGATATACCCCTACCCAAAATGTATGATTCATGATATACTCTGTATTCTTTAGTTCTCCAATAACTCTATAAGCATTAGTTCCTCTAATGGTGTCAAAACAAGGATGTTTAATTAAATTTCCGCTAAAGAGCAACCGAGTCTGTACATTATGTTCTTCAATATATTTAGTAACTTTGTTCCGTTCGATTCCAGTTTCAGGTTTGACGCTAATTAAAAATCCAAACCAAGATGGTTCACTATTGGTAGCAGCTTCTGGCAAAATAAGCTTATGTTGTACGCATTCTAGAGCTCTACGCAATCTCTCCCAATTATGACGCCGACGCTTGATGAAATCCGGAAATTTCTTCAATTGCTCACATCCAATAGCGGCTTGCATATCCGTAACTTTCAAATTATACCCTAAATGGCTATAGACATATTTATGATCATACCCTTTAGGTAATTCTCCATATTGCCCATCAAATCGATGACCACAAAAATTATCATGTCCTGACGGACAAATGCAATCACGTCCCCAATCTCGGAATGACAAAATTAAACGGTGTAATAAAGGATTATTTGTATACACACAGCCACCTTCTCCCATAGTCATATGGTGTGGCGGATAAAAACTAGATGTACCAATATCCCCCCAAGTTCCGGTATATTTAACTTCTTCTCCAATTGAATATTTAGATCCCAAAGCATCACAGTTATCCTCTATCAGCCAAAGATTATGCTGTTCACAAAATTCTTTGACCGTCTTTAAATCAAAAGGATTTCCTAATGTATGAGCGATCATAACTGCTTTTGTTTTATTAGATAACGCCTTTTCTAACTGAGTAACGTCTACATTATATTGCGGGACGGTAACATCTATAAATACCGGAACGGCTCCATATTGTATGATAGGAGTTACAGTTGTCGGAAATCCACAAGCAACAGTAATAACTTCATCTCCTTTTTTTATTTGGCGAGTGCCTAACTCTGGAGCAGTTAAAGCCATAAAAGCAATTAGATTAGCAGAAGACCCACTATTAACTAAATGAGCAAATTTAACGCCTAACCATTTTGCAAATTCACACTCAAATTGTTCTGCAAACCGTCCGGTAGTCAACCAAAAATCTAACATTGCATCAGTCAATGCACACATTTCCTTCTCATCAAAAACACGAGCAGCATAGGTAATTCGGTCACCTTCTTTATATTCTTTTTTATTTTCTTTAAATTCATGATAATATTCACTAACTAACGCTTTAATTTCTTCTCGTGCTTGTTTCTCATCTTGCCACTTTTTCATTTCTTTCATCCTTTCATAAGACCAAAAGCCTTAAATAAGTCATCATACACGTGATGGACCGATAAAATATCTTTAGGAATCTCAGAGAACCATCGCAAATTATGATTTTTTCTTAAAACACTATCAAAAAACTTTTCTTCATCCTTCATTTTACAAATATAGGGAATCGTAACATTATGTCCCCTCATATTAGGATAAACTAAAGAATAATTTTCACCTCTGATAACATCTCTTACCGTAATTGGCCCTTTACAAATATTTACATCCTGCCCTAGTTCTTTAATAGCGGTTTTATGTACTCGTTCTTCTAACAGCTCTCCAAACCGCATACATCCTCCCGGTATAGACCATCCTTGCCCAAAATATATATCGTCACGCCACGATAGCAACAATTCATTTTTCTTATTAAAAATGAAAAGATCAATATTTGCTACCGGTATAAGTGCTGATATCATTAAAAATACTTCTTCTGGCAATCCTTCTTTGGGAGTAGGACAGTGTTGCAATATATATTCTACATGCGCTAAAAGTTCTTCACTATTTGCCATTCATAAATTCCTCAATCTGTTTTTCCATAACTATAACAACATCATGATTATTTAAATATGCCTTACTCCATTCAACAGTATTTTTTACAGCGTCCTGGATATGCCAAACAGGCTGCCACTTTAGCTTTCTTTTTATTTTAGAACAATCTAATTTTAAAAATTTAGCTTCATGAGGAGCTGCAACATCACTCACATTTCTCCATACAGCATTTTCCCCCCAACAATTGCAGAACAAACTTACTAAATTGCCTGTCGTTACGCAATCAACATCATCAGGCCCAACATTATAAGTATCAGCTAACAACTTATCTTCATACTGTAGCATTGCCAATAATAAATAAGTATATACAGGTTCTAGTACATGCTGATATGGTCTTGTCGAGTATGGATTACGTACAGTAATCTCTGTTCCACGCTGCATAGCACGTACGCAATCGGGAATTATGCGATCTTTTGCAAAATCGCCTCCGCCGATTACATTCCCAGCACGACAAGTAGATATAGCAATATCTTTACCTTCAAAAAAAGCATTTTTATACGAACTCGTTACTAACTCTGAACAAGATTTACTATTAGAATAAGGGTCAAATCCGTTCAATACATCCGTTTCACGATACCCCCACTCCCATTCATTATTCAGATAAACTTTATCAGTAGTCACATTAACAACAGACTTTACACTAGGGCAACTCCTTATTGCCTCTAAAAGATTTATCGTGCCCATAACATTCGTTTCATAAGTATATACGGGATTTTGATAAGATTCTCGGACTAATGGCTGTGCTGCCATGTGAATAACTATATCAGGTTTAACCTCCAGCAATGTTGATTTCAATTTATCTAAATCTCGTATGTCCGCAATAACAGATTTTTTTAAACCTTTGGCAATATCAGCAAGCTCAAATAAATTAGGAGAAGTTGGAGGATTTAAAGAATACCCTATAACTTCAGCTTGTGCCATCATTAGAAATTTACACATCCACGAGCCTTTAAAACCAGTATGGCCAGTTATAAAAACCTTTTTTTCCTTATAAAAGTCAAACAAACTTTTCATCATATCTATTTATCCCACACTTTCCATGGCGCATTTCCCGAATTCCACATCTGTTCTAAGTTATCTTTTTCTCTCTTCGTGTCCATGCATTGCCAAAAACCTTTGTGTATGTAGCTCATGAGTTGTCCTTCCGATGCTAATTTTTCCAAAGGTTCCCTTTCAAATACACACGAATCACCCTTTAAATAATCAAATATTTCGGGCTGTAACACCATGAATCCCGCATTAATTGGAGCACTATCTAAAGCTGATTTCTCCCTAAAAGAATGTACTGAATGATCACTTTCAATATTCAGTATTCCCTTTGATTGGTCATACATTACTGCCGTTAACGTAGCAATTCTTCCATGCGATTTATGAAACGTAACCAACTTGTTTATATCAACATCACAAACTCCATCACCATATGTCATCATAAACGGCTCACTCCCAATATATTTCTGGATCCGCTTAATTCTCCCTCCAGTCATAGTATTTAAGCCGGTATCAACAACAGTAACTTTCCATGGTTCGCAGTGTTGATCATGCACAATCATTTTATTTCCTTGGGTAAAATCAAACGTAATATCTGAAGTATGTAAAAAGTAATCAGCGAACCATTCTTTAATTACATGTTGCTTATACCCTGCACAAATTACAAAATCATTAAAGCCATAGTGAGAATAACTTTTCATAATATGCCAAAGGATAGGCATCCCACCAATTTCTATCATAGGTTTAGGTTTATATTGACTTTCCTCACTAATTCGTGTACCAAATCCACCTGCTAATAAAACAACTTTCACAATATCCCTCCTATAAGCAAAAAAATAATAATCTGATAACTTATAATTTTTATTCTAAGCTTTTTTTATACATTCTACATACATCATTGGCACTACCTATGGCTTGCATCATCCCTTCCGACAACCACACCGCATAATCGCACATTTTTCGCACTTGCACCTCGTCGTGAGACACAAAAATCACAGTGGTTCCACCTGACATCATATCTTCCATTCGTTTGTAACATTTCTTCTGAAATTCATAATCCCCAACGGCTAAAATTTCATCAATAATAATGATATCTGCCCGGACAATAGTAGCAATCGAAAATCCAAGACGCGCAATCATCCCCGACGAAAAGTTTTTAATAGGTACGTCAATAAAACCTTTTAATTCTGAAAAGTCCACAATTTCGTCAAAGTGCTGTTCCATAACCTTTCGGCTATGTCCAAGAACGGCTCCATTTAAAAAGATATTTTCTCTGGCAGTCAATTCCATATCAAATCCAGCGCCTAATTCAATAAGAGGAGCAATGGTCCCACGAACTATAACATTACCATTTGTCGGCTTATATATGCCAGATATAACCTTTAAAAGCGTACTTTTGCCACATCCATTTTTACCAATAAGAGCCCAGGATTCACCTCTTTTAATATCAAAACTTACATCTCTTAAAGCATAAAATTCATGAAACTTCAATTTTCCTTTCGTCGCCATGATGACTAAATCCTTTAGCCCGGAAAATTGTTCCTGCGCCAAGTTAAACCGCATCGATACATTTTGGATACTGACGATTGGTTCATTATTCACTTGTCCAGCCTCCAACTATACATATAATAAAAATTTATTCTGCAATTTTCTAAATATTAGCATTCCCAAAATTAATGTTCCAACACTTAATTCCAAACACAATATCGTATCATCAAAGGTAGGTACCATGTTGTTCAATATAATTTCCCGAAAATATGAGACGATATATAATAAAGGGTTCCAAAACAACATCCATCGAAAATCATCTGGCACAATAGAAATAGGGTAAAAAATAGGCGTCAAATAAGTCCAAGCAGTCGTAAATACACCATATAAATGAAACATATCACGTAAATACACGGCAACAGCTGACACAATTAAACTGACCCCCAAGGAAAATATAAATAAGAAAAATAATGGCACCGGCAAAAGAAATAATGTTGGAGTCAACGCTACACCTGTCACTATCATAACGATAAAAATAGCTACCATGCTGAACAGCATCGTTACAAAGCTTGACATTACTTGCGCCAACGGAAAAATCGGTTTAGGCACATACACTTTTTTCAGTAAAGCTGCATTGCCTATAATCGAATACATAGCTGCCGTTGTAGATTCAGAAACAAAGCTAAATACAACCTGTCCAATAATTAAGTATAATGGATAGTTTGGAATATCAAAGCGAAATACATAAGAAAATACAATAGTCAAAATCCACATCATCAACAGCGGATTCATCAAACTCCAAAGATACCCTAAAAAAGACCGTCTATATTTGATTTTTAAATCCCGCACTACTAACTCTCTTAACAGCGGGATATATTTATGTAACTGTGATATATCGCTATTCACTTACTTTCCAACCTTTCTATGGCATAGTTTTCGTTGTATAAATTTTCCGCCTTTTTTCAGCCAATTTTGTTTTTCCAAAAAAGAAACCTTTTGCTCTACGTAGGGCACATGATTAGTTTCTAGCCATACATCCAATAAGCGTTCCGCAAGAAATCCATATACCCTAGCCTGATAGGTATCGTATTGGCTGATATTCAGCTGCTTTTCTAATTCAAAAAGCAAGCTGAACAGCCAAAAACAATATGCATCATAGTAGTCTCGGCGCATGACGAACATATTGAACCGATGGCCCCATGTCCGCTGCATCACTAGCTCAAATGCCGGGTCATACTGCGGACACTGCTGATGAAGTAATTCTTTGACGGCCTTTAAATCGCCAGCATAGTGGGCGTGTTCATACTGGCTCTGTGTCGTTTCGATAACGTAATTGCGCTTTCCCGGCACAATGATCGGTACATCCTGCAGAAGCCGCTGAAAATCGTCGCCACGGAGAATATTCCTTCGTTTAGCCTCTGTCGTCATAGCCCACTGGGTATGGGAAAAATAACGGCGGTAATGCACCAATCCAACGTAGTCTGCATCCAGATTTTTCCAAGCCCAATATAAGGCCGTCAATTCGCAGAAGTTTGGATTCTTCTCACTTATATTATCACCAGTATCATCCCTTGTATAGCCCAAATCGGCTTTTCCCGCCGCTCCGACATGGATCGGCAAGTACACGTCGTCATCAGGCATCCAGTATTTTTTATGTGCAGCAATCAA
>ERZ838516.2880-NODE-2880-length-16925-cov-15.490634_pt1 | contig 16925 bp, 13 predicted proteins | sample MGYA00519910_ERZ838516 | MGnify/ENA primary metagenome ERZ838516 (study PRJEB31850, sample SAMEA3708837) | human gut metagenome | biome: human gut; feature: human-associated habitat; material: faeces | place: China | collected 2014 ... | reverse complement strand
GAAAAAGGCCATTTCGTAGCATTGCAAGCAATTTTGTAAACAAAACGTCATAATAGTCCGAGAATGGTCTTGAAAAAGATGCCCTACACTTGGTAGGCATCGAGAACGCCTGTTTCGTAGCATTGGTGAGAAACTTGTAATTGAATTGTAATTCTTGAGACCAAATCTCCGCTTTTGAAAAAATCCTCTCAATAGGTAGGCAACGAAAACAGCCCCGAGACAACCATCTTTTTGAGAATTAACAAAAAGGTCACAAATGACCGGCTTTCAAAGAGGCGCTTCTACTATTAACAGAAAAAGTGGCCTAAAATGGGGGGTGTTGGAGAAAATTTCTGCCTTAAAAGTACGCCTCTACTCACTAGCCAGCGAGAATAGCCAAAAGCCAGCAAAAAACAAATGAATTATGTATTTCTGCCACTGATTGCAACGGCATATCGGTGACAGAAAGATCGTTTAGAGCGATTCTTCGTGTTTTAGGGTAGTGGAAGGCATTTTGTGGTTGGACTTTTTCTGCTGAAGCTGCTCCAGCTTTTTCAGCACCGATTTCTTCTCCGGGGTCTTGCCGCCCGGTGCGGAAAGCAGCTGCTTATTCAGCACCATGTCGATATACTTGCGGATATTTTTCAGTGCGGAGACGTCCGGCTGCAAGGTTTCCAGTTGGGTGCGTAACTCTGCGCTGCCGGATTGCAGCGCAGAAAATTCGGCATCCAATGCCGAAAAATCTACCGCTGTGCTGCCGTTCAGCTTCATCAGGGTGCGGACGGCTTTGTTGAATGCGTCCAGTTCGTCCTTGTGCTGGGCGGCGTAAGCGTCCTTGGTCAGCTTAAAGTTTTTCTTAATAAAGGTGTCGTGGACGGTTTTCAGCTTGGCATGGACGGCAGCGGCGTCCTTGATCTGAGCGATTGCCCGCATACGGTTTTCGTTCTGCTTCAACTGCCTGCGGAGAGGGGCGGCGGTCTGGTTCAGGTTAGAAATTGCGGTATCCAGATCCTCGATGGTGTTCAGAGAATGGGCTTTCAGATAGTCCACCGCCCGTTTGACTTCCTCAAAGTCTCGGACAGTGCATTTCAGTTTTGCCTTGCCAGACCAATCGCTGCGCTGCTCATTGCGAAGGTTGAAGTAGTCCACCAGCAAATCAGAAAGCGTGGGTTCCTTCGCCTTTTCCAGAGCGTCCAGAAGAAGCTGCTTCTTTTCATTCAGGTCTGCGATCCAGCATTGCAGCCCCCGGATGGTGTTGCGGATGGACTGCATCAGGCTGTTGGCAGTGCGAATATCCCGGTTGAGATTTCCGAGAAAGGTTTCGATTCCTCGCTTTTCCATCTGGTGAGCAGCGGGGCCGAGATGCACAGTCGGTATCTGCTGCACTCCCTGACGCTCGAATGAGCGGAGGTCAACACGTTCCGGTCTGCCAGCGGCTTCAAGATAGCGATTGGTAACAACTTCCCAGCTGTGCCGCCATATCTCGGCATACTTCTGGTCGTTCCAGTCCACGGTGTTTTCCTTGTGGCACTTCCAGTTGCCGGAAGGGAGCCGAATGCGATCACCATTTTCGTCAAGGTCGTAAACCTTTCTGGCTTTCGGGAGCCATTTGCCATGCTCGTCCATTGCCCGGAGCGTCAGCAGAATGTGGGCGTGTGGGTTGCCATCGCCCTTGTCGTGAATAGCAAAATCGGCAATCATGCCCTTGGAAACAAACTGCTCCTGACAAAACTCTTTTATCATGGACAGATACTGCTCTTTCGGAACTTCCACCGGAAACGCCAGCACGATGCGCCGGGCAAGCTGGGAATTCCATTGGTTCTCTACGGCTTCCACAGCGTTCCAGAGCGTTGCACGGTCTGCATATCCGGGCGGCGCATGGGGCGGCAGCATGATCTCGGCGTGGACAAGTTCTTTCTTCTTGTTGTAGAATTTGGTTTTCTGGTCATACTCGCCGAACAGCCGTTCGCCGCTCTGGTAAGCGGCCCCGGCAACGGCGGACTGACCTTGGCTGCGCTTGACGATGGTAATTTTGAAATGCGGACATGGAATAGGCATCACCCCCGTTGATAACATCTGGAACGTTCTCTTGTAAAAATTACGAATTTATGGTACTATTAGCTTGAACAAGCAAGCAGAAAGTTGGTGAACCAATGTCGGAAAGAAAATCACAACAAGAATTGGATTTTGAACGGAAACACGAAGAAGATTTGCAGCGATTGCGTGGGCTACGTCTGATTGATGATGATTTCATGGCTGCGGTGTTTGAAGAACGTGCTTGTGCTGAGTTCCTTTTGCAGATCATCTTGAAACGTGATGACTTGACCGTCAAAGAGGTTCACGGCCAGTACAGCATCAAAAATCTGCAAGGCCGTTCAGTCCGATTGGATATTTTGGCAGTGGATCGGGAAAACCGTGCATATAATATTGAGGTGCAGCGCAGTGACCGTGGTGCGAGTGAAAAACGTGCACGGTATAACAGTAGTCTGTTGGATGCAAACCTGACTGATGCGGGCGATGATTACGATGCGCTGAACGAAACATACGTTATCTTTATCACGGAAAATGACGTATTAAAGGCAGGCCTTCCAATTTATCATGTTGACCGTACAGTTCGGGAAACTGGAACGGCCTTCAACGATCAGGCGCACATCGTTTATGTGAACTCACAAATCAAGGACGAAACCGCATTAGGAAAACTGATGCACGACTTTTTCTGTACCAACTCGAAGGATATGAATTATTCCATTTTGGCACAGAGAGTTCGTTATTTTAAAGAAGATACGAAGGGAGTGGCAGCTATGTGCAGAGTTATGGAAAAGATGCGGGATGAAACCGAGCATGAAACATCGGTCAAACACGCATTGGCAATGTTGGCAGATGGTGTGCCTTGTGAAAAGGTGGCAAAGTACACCGACCTTTCAATTGAGGAAGTCCGGGCATTAGCTGAAAAGAAATCTGCCTAACAAAAAGATAAGCCGATTGGAAATGTTTCTGTTTCCAATCGGCTTTTTCTATGCGTGTTTTATATGGTAGCGGGCAAAAGGACAGCTGCAAAGCAGCGCAAGGAAAATGCAGTTTTCCTTGGGATGGAATCGGGCTGGCGCACAAACGCCAGCTTCGATTTCATCGAGCCGTCTGCAAGACCGCAATTTCACCGGAACGGTGTATAATTGCGCCCTTTATTCTAAAGGGTTTTGGACGTTGCTGCGTTCGTGAACATCATGCACCATCTTTGCAAGAGCCAGCACGACTTCCGGTTGACGGAACGAGATCTTCAAAAGCTCCATCACCTGATCGTCGGTCAGTTCTCCCGGACAGACCAGAAAGCTTTCCAGCATTCCGGCACGGGTACAAAGACGGTGCACACGCTCTCTCCGGTTCAGCTCTGACATCTGGCGTTCAAGAATCTTCTCCCGGTGCTGGCAAGAGCGCAGCTTCTGCTCTGCTTTAGCTTTTTCGTTGCGGAGATAGGCAAGGTCGGTTTTCAGTTGGGTCATGGCATCACACTCCTTTGGCATAAATAAATTTCTAATTGAATTGATATGTATTAGTAAAAATTGTATAATGAAGTCAGAATGCACGATATAGCAACTTTTATGAGTGCTGGAGGAGATAACCATGTATCTTTCGAAATTATCAATGCAAAATTTCAGAATGTTTTCTGACAAAATTGAAGTCAAATTTTCCAAAGGGCTTAATTTGCTCGTAGGCGAAAATGGCTGCGGAAAGAGTACCGTAATTGATGCTATTCGTGTTCTTCTTAGCGAGTCTGAATTTTCGAGAAGAGGAGTATCCGAAGAAGATTTTCATGTTGACTACCAAACGCTTTCTTCAAAACCGGTGGACTGCATTGAAATCTCCGGGATTTTTTCAGAACTAAGTGAGGCTCAAAAAGTTGAATATCTGACATGGTTGACTGATACGTTTGACGCAAAGCTCAATTTAGAGATTCAGCATATAACAAATATTAGAAATGTGTACAAGCAGAATCGATGGGGTGGAAAATCATCCGGCAGTATATTTGATTGGGAGCCATTAAATGATATTCAATGTGTTTATTTGCCACCTCTCCGAGACGCAGAACGAGCATTGAGATCCGGACGAGGATCAAGATTATCAAGGCTGATTGCAAACTTATCTGAAGAAAAATTAAAGGAAATTCGTGATCGTTCTGAACTGATGCCTTTGGAAGAGGACTTCAATGATTTTAATTCTGCCGTTTCGCAAGAGGAAGAAATTATACATGCTAAAAACTTAATCAACGAAAGCTTAGAAAAGGCAGCTGGCACAGTATATAGCCAGAAAACAGCAATTCAATTCAACCCTTTGAAATATGAAAGAATCATTGAATCTTTTCAACTATTATTCTTTCCGAATAGCACTTCGGAACCATCAATTGATTTGTTCAGAAGTCTCTCGGAAAATAGTCTTGGTTATAATAACTTGATTTATATTGCTACAATTCTTGCAGAATTCGAAGGCTTAAAAGACAAATATACAACTCCACGAATTCTTTTAATTGAAGAACTTGAAGCGCATCTTCATCCCCAACTCCAGATAAAATTGTTAAAGTATTTACAGGAGCAGGCAGAGAAAAATGATATTCAAGTAATAATAACCACGCACTCTGTCTCGTTGGCATCGTCTGTTTCAATTGACAATATTATTTCTTTCAATCAAACAGATTCTGGCAGCATGATTGTTCCGTTATGTGACTGTGGTCTGGATGATGAAACTAGAAAATTTATAAATCGATGGCTGGATGCCACAAAATCCACGCTCCTTTTCTCCAAAGGTAATATTTTAGTAGAGGGCATAGCTGAAGCGATTGTTGTTCCAAAACTAGCCCAGATATATTTAAAAAGAATGTGTTCGGCAAAAAAGTGTAAAGTATCCAGTCTAGAAGAAGCCGGAATATCCATTATAAACATGAATGGAATATATTTTACACGCTTTATGCAACTATATAATGGATATAAGCTTAATATTCCATCTAAAGGAGAAAAAGAATCAAAAACCACATATGCCGAGCGTATAAAAATTTTCATGAAACGAGAAGGCTCATATGAATCTTCTGAATACACAAAGGTTTCATCTATTCCGCAAAGATGTGTTGCCTTAACAGATAATGATCCGCCAAAAGATTCTGCTCTTCCACAAAAAGGTGAGCATTTGAAGGGCGAAAATCCATTTCTCTACTATAAAGATCAGTCTGCGGCAATGACAAATAATTGCAGAGTATTTGTCAATAGTAAAACTTTTGAGTATGATCTTGCAATCGAAAGCCATCACAATGCTAAAATTATGTTGAAAATTCTTTTATCTGAAATTTCCTCTAAAATACGGCAGGATAAAATCAAGGAATATATTGATATGATCAATAGCGATACGGTAAGCGATGATGCTCAAATGTCATATTTTATTCTTACGCAAATCGAGTCATCAGAAATTGGGAAGGGATTATTTGCACAATTACTCTCTGATGCAATTGATGATGAATTTGACATTCCGCTATACATAATAGAAGCTATTGACTTTATGCTGGGAATTGAAAAATGAATGAAAATATGATTTGGCTTGTTCCTGATCTCTGCGGCACAATAGTAAATATAAAAAATCATTCTCTTTGTTCAGGCCGACTATCAAACAAGTGTCGCCATGATCAATGCTGTGCTTTATTTCATCTTACTGATGATCAAATCAACTATGTTCTATCAGATATTGGATCTGACATCTATTTGAATTCCTGTCCAGGAAGCGGAAAAACAGAAGTGATTGGAGTCAAGGTCGCTTATGAACTATCACATTGGCAATCTAAAACGAGCGGAATTGCGATTTTGACATTTACAAATTCGGCGGAAGATGAAATAAGAAATAGAACTGTATCATATCTCCGGCATCAGATACAATACCCCCATTTCCTTGGCACATTTACAAGTTGGCTTCATGGATATATTGCCAATCCCTTTCTTAATCGCATCGTAAAAAAGCTATCTGAAGAATCTGATTCCATCCTGAAAATTGTGGATTCTTCATGTGAAAGTGAGTTTTTAAACGCATTTAAAACCAACTATTCTTATGGAAGGCTTGGAAACATTCCCGCAAATCACTTCTTTTATGATATAAAATCCCAAAAATATTGTTATTGTGGTGATAAACTTAGTACCGAAAAAGAAGAATTTAAAAAACAATGTGATCAGGAAAAGAAACACATAAAGGCTGATTTGAAAGCAACCAAGAAAAAATTTAGAGAACGTGGCTTTTTCGTATATGAAGATATTGAGTGCTTAGTTGATTACCTTTTAAAAACTCACACCAATATTGCTAGCTTGATTGCCAAACGGTTTCCTTTTATTATCATTGATGAATGCCAAGATTTATCATATGTTCAGCTTTCAATTCTTAACGAGCTCCATAAGTACGGTACTCAAATACACCTTGTGGGAGATTTGAATCAAGCAATATATGGGTTTCGTAGCATTGAACCCAGTGATACGAAAAACTTTATTATGCAGAATCATTTTAAAGAAATGCATTTGATTGAAAATTTCCGGAGTAATCAAGCAATTGTAAATGTTTCGGGACGAGTAGTTAATCGAAAAAGCTACATAGTTGGAAAAAAAGAACAAACTGCTAATACTCCGCTCGTTGCATTACTGTATAATGGAGGAAAGGAAGAAAAGTTAATACAATCATACCAAAATCTTCTTTTACAGGAAAGCATTCAATTTCAAGACTGCTGTATAATTGTCAGAAACATGGCGCTCAAGAGAAAGCTTTTAGGAGTAAAATCCGATAATCCCAATATGAGTCCCAATATCATAGAGGATTTTGCACATTTTGTTTATTTGCAAAGAAATACAGATGTAGCATCCTTCCAGGAAGGATTACACTATCTTAGTCGAGCGGTCCAACGATCGTATTTTTCAGCAGAAGAGCATGAAAGTTCCATAAATCTATATAAACCACAATGTGTCGCTTCAGAAACTTGGCGGCAAATTTTATTATGCATCAGAAAGGCGCTCGTTAGTAGTGAAGATACTCTCAACTTGGAACTTTCATGGGGCTCGTGGAAGAATGCATTATCAGATTCTCTTGCAAATGCTCACCATAAATCTATCGGTGAATATCATATCGGGAAATTGAGAAATAAAGTAAAGAATAAAAAGGTTATAGCAACATTTCATCAAAGCACAAATTCCACACAAAATTGTAATTTAAAGATTGAAACCATACATGGTTGTAAAGGCAGAGGATTTGAGTCCGTTCTATTTGTTTCTTCTGCGAAGCAGAGTTGCGATTCTGCGAGTTATTGGAAAAACTGGTTTCCGCAGGGAGAATCTGAAACAACCGAATCAACGCGACTCGCATACGTTGCTTTTTCCAGAGCAAAACAGTTCTTGGCCATAGGTATTCCCGCTCCTACTAATTCGTCACTTGATGATACAGATTTTCGGTTAATTCAAAACTACGGATTCAAAGTTTATGATTGCAGCACACAGTCTTGGATAGAAAAATGATTTTGGGGACATCCATAGTGACTTATCAAAAATCCTCGGTCTGCTATTTTGCAGGCCGAGGATTCTCTTACACACTTATTTAATTCTCTACCACCGTCAGATACCCCTGTACAATCGCCGCAGGCAGCAGGAATTTCTTTTCTACGCTGCCAAAGCGTACCGTGACCATATCGGGCTGGATGGCTGCTACCGTGCCAATGCCAAACGCCTTATGCTTGACCTTGACACCAACCTTGATTTTGGAAACATCCACCTTGACAGGCGGTTTTGGCTGAGCGACAGGCTGGCTGTTCAGACCAAAGCTCGGCTTTGCTACTCCAATGCCAACGCTCGACCCAGCCGGGCGCGGTGTAAAGCTGCCGGGGGTACCGGAAGCCGGGCGGGGTGTATAGCTGTTGCTCGGCTTGTGGATTTTGCTGCCAGAAGCCTGTGTGCTTTGCGCCGTGTTGGTTTTGGGCGTAAAACCGTCATAGCTAATGATAGGTTTTGTGGGCTGTGGCGCAGGCTTCTTTGCAGGAGTCGGTTTTGGCTCGTCCTCGTCCGGGGTGAAATAGGGCTTTGCGGGCAGGTCATCCGGAGCGGGCGCAGGGGCTTCCATAGATGCCTGCTGCAAGGTAAACATCTTGTTGTAGTCGGCATCCGAGAGCACCGTATCCCAGCCGCCACGATCCTCGCCCTCGTGACGATTAATGCCGGTATAGCTCAGGCTGGCATCTTCGTACCGCTTGAATTTGTACACGGCATCGTTCATCAGGGAATCGTTAAATACGCCAAGCGATACCAGCAGTTCAAAGTCCTTCACCGACAGACCGGTGACCTTCTTGAACAAGCCCGGCTCCAACTGGGTGATCACGTCCTTCAGGCAGCGCTCCCGGTAGTCGGTCAGATACATGAACACCGGAATGCGGGTGGCGAACTTGATGAGCTTTTCCTGAATCTGCTTGCGCTTGGACTTGTACTCTTTTTCCTCGTCCGAAAGCTCCTTCTTCTGTTTCGGGGTAAGGTCTTTGGTGCCTTCCTTCTTCGCCTTTTTCACCTTTTCGGACTTGGCGATGATGGTTTCGATGTCCGAGTTCAGGCTGCGGAAGCCCTCGATCTTCATCAGGGCATCCATAGCATCCTTGTTGGCGATGAGGCGGGAGAGGGTCTCGTTGTCTACGTTCACCAGCAGCACGCTTTCCCAGCGCTTTGCCAGCAGGGTGGCAGAGGTGCCAGCCATGGCAATGTCGAGAATATCCCCGGCGTTGATCTGTCGCATGGAGCTGCCATCATAGGCAATGACCGGCAAAAAGTTGATGAATTCCGCTACCTTCTTTTCCGGGTTGCCCTCGTGGATGTTCAGACGGCAGCTATAATCGGAGATCTGCCGCAGAGCACGGTTGAGCGCAAAGTCGAACACATAGCACTCTTTCTTGATGATCTCCTTTTGCCCCTTGTCCGTGGTCACTTCCCAAGGGCTTTGCACACGGAATGCAGCCTGAAAATAGGTCTCCGGGCTGGAGAGGTTCCGCAGCATAAAGATGCCTGTCCACGGCTTCACCGTCACGCCGGTGGTTAGCTTGCCGCAGGAAAGGGTAATGGTCTTGGTTGTCAGCGGGTCGCCCATAGAACGCTGTACTGGTTCCAATGCGGCAGCACCAATGCCAGCCTCCGTACCGGCGCAGACATTGATCCGGTAGTCGTGATAAAAGGTGTTTTTCCTGTCTGCCAGCAGGTTTGCCATAGCGTAGCAGGATGCCACATTGGGCAAGAACCACAGGGTATGTTGAAGCACATTCAGCAGACGGGAATCCGAAAAGGGCAGGGCGGGCTTTTTTGCGCCTAGCTTTAGCTCGTCCACGGTAGTTTCCAGATAAGAACCCCGAATCAGATCCAGCCACTTCTGCACATAATCCTCGTAGACAAAACGGCAGTCCCGGCCTTTTCCCTTGGCGGAAAAGAACACGTTCAGGTCAAATTCATCGTATTCGCCCTGTTTTGCAATCTGCTGGATGCTTTCCGGAATCTTGTAGGTCATCATAACCATCCGGGGCAGAGCGGCGTAGGGGTTGTGCTCTCCCTGCCAGTTTTCCTTGGCACGTTGTTCATCGGAATAGGTCCAGTTGTAGATCTGCTCCTCAATGAACTCGCCGGAGTTGAGGGCACGGAAGGGCGTGCCGGACAGATACAGGTAATGGTCGGTGGTGATAGGCAGCCATGTTTCATCGTAGGCGTCGGCACGGCTGTACTGCTCCATATTCTCGGAGTCGTAGTCGTCCTCATCGTCCTGTTCAAACAGCTTCTTGGCGTTCTCTTTCCATGCGCCAAAGTGGTACTCATCGAAAATGACCAGATCCCAGTTGATGGTATGTACCCACTCATTGCGGCCCTTGATGGTGCCGGTGGTCTTGTCCACACCGAGATAGTCTTGGAACGAGCCAAAGCAGACGATAGGACGGCTCTGGTCGGCGGTCTCATAGGTCAATTCCGTAGTGCGGGAGATAAACTGCCAGCCCTCAAAATCCTTGTGGGTGTTCAGGTCCTCCTGCCACGCACTGACCACGGCGGGCTTGAAGGTAAGCACCAGCACCCGCTTAAAATCCATCCGTTTTGCCAACTGGTAGGCGGCAAAGGTCTTGCCAAACCGCATTTTACAGTTCCACAAAAACTTCGGGTAGCCCTCGGCGGCTGCTGAGCGGAAATAGGCTTCGGTTTTATCCACTGCCTCTTTCTGCTCCGGGCGCATGGAAAAATCGTTGGTGCGGTTTTCCACGTTTTCGGTGCGGTTGCGTACCGCATAAACGGCGGCTTTCACATCGTTGACGGTACAGCGGAACCATTCATTCCGGTCCTCGCCCTCGTTCAACTGCCGAAACCCTTTGCGGCGCAGCACAGCGTGGAGGTCTTTATCCGTAAAGCAACTGCCATCGCTGCGCATAGCAGGCCATGTTTCCAGCACCCGGTAGGGCACAGCCACGGTGTGGGTCTGCTCCCGGATGCGGGTATCCACATCCCGCTCGGTGTAGCCGACCTTGATGTAGCCCCTGTGGGATGCCACCCCAATCAGCTCGTAAGCATAAATTTTAGGGCTTACCGGTGGACGCTGCGGGAAAAAGTCCATTGTGGGCATCAATCGTCACCACCTAACTCCATCGGTTTTATCATGGATTCGATAAAGGCAATTTCTTCTTCGGTCAGGTTATATTTAGCGTACAGTTCGGCATCTGTCCAAAATTTAGAACAATCTTGAACGGGAACAAAGCAAAATTTATCTTTTGTAATATGAATTGATGTCAATGCTTGCAAAAGCAAGAAGCGACAAAACTTAGTAGACAAGTATGTAACAAGATTTTCTGCTTTTTCTTTTTCATCAAACGTATCGATAACAAGGTATGTTTCAGAACAGGCTTCATTGGGGTTCAATACTTTCAAGGAAGAAATAACTTGATAATTACCATCAGAAGTTGGCTTGTTTCCGCCTGACATAGCGTAAGTAATCACAACTTTATACTTACCAAGAATATCCTTTGCATCAGAAATATCATCTTTATGCACATAAATAACACCCTTTGAAGTAAGAACAGGAATGTGATTCTTATATGGGCGGTCTTCGCCAACAACCGTTGTTGGTATACAGAAACAATTACGAGAGAATACTCTGGTATCGAGCGTATTTTTCTCAATATGTGTTTTACGAATGATTGAAAGTGCGGTGTTATTTCTGACAAAGTAAGAGTATTCGTTCAAAGACCTCCGCATCTCTGATACAACGGCACCTTTAACAACATTTTTTACGTTGCAATCACCATGATAATCTTTCTCCCACAGAAAATAACACACGCCGCCAGCAACATTCACGCCTGGGAAGCAATCTGCGCTATTAGGAATATCAATCAATTCAGAAATATGGTTTTCTTTGAGCATTGAATTTCTGAAATCATCTAGTCCCTTTCCCCCAGCATACCATCTTGCCGGCATAATCATCGTCATATAACGAGGATTCAACTTTTTAGCCTGTTCCACGAACAAATGATAGATAGGCTTTGCACTTGCGCCATTGCCGCCATCGCTCATCTGATACGGTGGGTTTCCAATAATCACATCGAATTTCATCTTAAAAATATCCTCCGGTCGAATCGTATGAATAAACTCATAGGCGTGCGTTTCTAGATCATCGGAGCGTTTGTATTCGCTCTCAGATGCTCCACAAAAGGCGCACTTACCGTTTGACCATCGGTGGGATATTCGTTTGTATTCGATGTTTCCACTTGCATCATCAAAATGCGTAATGGAATATTTGCTGTTGGGATATTTTGAGCAATAGACGCTGCGGCGGGAAAGCAGGCTGGTCAGCTCCGTGATGGCAATGCCATAGAGCTGCTTGTGGAAGATGTGGTCCACCCGCTGCTGCAAATCAGGGATCTCATCTTCAAGCCCCACCAGCAGCCGCTTTGCAATTTCCCGCAGAAAAACGCCAGATTTGCAGGCAGGGTCAAGGAATGTGGTGTCCGGGCTGCGGAACAGCTCTTGCGGCAGCAGGTCCAGCATCCGATTTGCCACCTCCGGCGGAGTGAATACCTCGTCGTTGGACAGGTTGGCAAGGCAGGACAGCACATCGGGGTTGTAAAGATTCTGATAAACGTCAGCCATTTTCCTGCACCCTCCTGTAATCCACCGGTTGGTATTCACGGAGAGGGCGAGGGATGGTTTCGTGGGTAACAGGGTCTATCATCCAGTTTTCCGTGCCGTCCGGTTCATCGGCAAACAGAGAAAGCTGGTCGGAATAGGCATCGTTGTCAGTGTTTTCTTTCAGCAGGACATCCAGCCGGTAGTCTCGCCGCTTGATAAAGTTGCCGGTGGGAAAACTCCACTCTGCAAATACGATGGGACTGCCGTCGGACTGCTCCATGGTCAGCGCATCGCCACACAGGATGTTCTTTTGCAGGATATACCGCACCGCTTCCCGGCACTGCGGGTTGGCTGCCGATTTTACAACGGCGGTATATTCCTCATCCCAAAGCGCAAAAAGCCGTTCCCGGCATTCCTGTGCGTTGTCTGCCAGAATATCCACGCCGTAAATGCTGGTCACCGCCAGCACAGAGTAACGTTCGTAGTCGCTGGGATTTTTTCCGTAACGGCTTTTCACTACCGCCAGCTTGCGGCGCAGCACCTCCGCCAGAAAGTTACCGTTGCCGCAGGCGGGTTCCAGAAAACGGCTTTCGATGCGCTCCGTCTCGCTCTTTACAAGGTCGCACATCGCGCGCACTTCTCGCTCTGCGGTAAAGACTTCACCGTGGTCTGCCACCCGCTGCCGGGATTTGACCTGTTTTTCTGCCATTCGTTCCACCTCTTTGAAGGGCTTGCCAAAAAGTGTACCTTTTGACAAGCGGCTCAAGAGATGAAACGAATAGCTAAAAATCTGTGGATTTAACCGGGAAATATGCTATAATTGGTACAAAAGCAAATCTGAGGGCATTTTGCAAGAAGGTACACTTTCTTGTAAAAAGAAGCGTTTACAAAAAAGTGGCTTTTTCGTAGATTTTGGCACGGTACCGAAAGGTAGACAGTGGCATTCCGCACGCTTTCGCGGCATCTGTACCTGTCATTTTGCCGGAGCACCACTTCTGATAGACACTGTGGAAGTTTTCCGGCAGGGGGCTGGGCGGACGTCCAAAGCGGACTCCCTTGCTTTTCGCCGCTGCAATGCCCTCCGCCTGCCGCTGCCGGATATTGGTACGCTCGTTTTCAGCCACAAAGGAAAGTACCTGCAGCACGATGTCGCTCAGAAAAGTGCCCATCAGGTCTTTGCCACGCCGGGTGTCCAGCAGCGGCATATCCAGCACTACGATGTCAATGCCCTTTGTTTGGGTGAGCAGACGCCATTGCTCTAAGATTTCAGCGTAGTTTCGTCCAAGACGGTCGATGCTCTTGATGTAGAGCAGATCGTCTTTTTTCAATTTCCGCACCAGCCGCTTGTACTGCGGACGGTTGAAGTCCTTGCCGGACTGCTTGTCCATAAAAATATTTTTCTCCGGGATTTTCAGTTCCCGCAGTGCAATCAACTGTCGGTCCTCGTTCTGGTCACGGGTGCTGACCCGGATATAGCCATATAAATTCCCCAATAAATCGCCCCTTTCTGCTAAAAGTAAATTTTTGTTCTATGTAAAACGGGCAAAGCATCCCTCCTGACGCTTTGCCCATTGATCTTTATTCTACCATAGCAGATCGGTTATCGCTCTCAAGATACCCGCACCGGCTGGATAGCCAGCGCAGCACCCTTAACCTGATATGTCACCCCGTCAGTTTCGCCTCTTGCTTTCCTCTGGCACACCTCCGGGTGCTCCGTAGTAAGGGCATCAAGCTGCTTCTGCAGGGCGGGATTCAGCGTGAACACGCTGCTTGTTCCGTCCTCACTGGCATAGATCATGGTTTCCAGCTTAAACATCGTCAATCAGTTCTTCCTCCTCGGATTCGTCAAAGATGGTCGGGCCCCAGTCCTCGTCCTCCTCGATGTCCCGTGACATTTTCTGCATCATGGTATAATGCTCCATCTCGGAACGGACGAAGTAGAACATCTGGTCGTACCAGTCTGCCAGTGTTTCGTCCTCCAGCTTCCGGCAGAAGTCATACACCTGCTTGTTCTGGTCGGGATCAACCGTCAGCCCGGCAACTCCGCACAGCCGCTTGTGGGTCAGTTCCAGATCGGCGCAGCCATAGGTGTAGAGCAGCTTTTTTTCTTCAAACGTCAGTTTCATAGGCTTGTACCTCCGTATTAAAAAAGGGCCTGCCCTGTGCAGACCCGATGTAGCAAAAAGACCGCCGTGCGTTGTGCAGGGCGGTCAGGGATGTGATATTGTATCAGACGAAAATCAGCTCGGTCTTGATAATCTCCTCGGCACGGTTGCGGATGCTGTTCATCCTGCGCACCCATTCCAGTTGATCGGCGGCTTTTAGGGCTTCAGTCACGCCCTCAGCTTCCTGCATCTGCCGGATGGTCAATGCAAGCTGTTCCTCGGCCTGCTTGTCCAGCTTGGCAAGATAGCCGTCCAGTTCACCGGACAGGAGCAGTTGGTTGTACCGGATGGGGTGCTGCTCCTTCAGATATGTCTTATGTAAGCGGCCCCACCGCCCGGTGGGGTGCTCTGCCGGGGCTGCTGCGGTCAGGTTCGGCAGATAGTGGTTATTAACAAGGGTGTAGTCCAGGCCGGTAGTGTTGTCATGGATGGATTTCTTCAGTTCGTTCATGCAGATTCTCCTTTCATTTCTTCAGACGGTTCAAATTGAACGGTGACTGTATCAGCAGGCTCCTGTTGAGCCAATTTTTTATTTTGGGCATACTTGCGGCATCGTTCACGGCCTTTCTGCAAGAGCGCTTCGTACTCTGCTGCCGCCTGTGGATCAGTTTTAGCCGCTTCACGCAGAGCTGCACGTTTCTTTTTGCGGTTTTCCCCGGAAGTTTTCTGATATTTCTTGCGTTTAGCAAGTTGCTGCTCTGTAAGATTTTTCTTGTCACCGTGGCTGATTTCAATTTGACTAGGAAACGTATCACCGATAAAATTGAAGTAGATGTCGATTTGCTGCTGACGGTAGATCGTCCGTCCGCCAGATGCGGAATGAATCACCACTTTTTCTACCAGTTCGTACAGCATTTCATCTGTCAGCGTGTCACAGTCCTTGTATTTCCGAATCAGTTTGATAAAGCGTTTCAGATCAACCTTCGTTGTTTCAACGACGTCCAGTTCTTTCTTCAACTCGGCAATGCGAGCTTCGCAGACAGCTTGTTCCTCATCATATTGTGCCATCAAACGCTGATACTGTCGTTCTGGGATTTTTCCTAAGACACTGTTTTCATATAGGCTCCGAATCAAAGCATCCAACTCGTCCATTCTTTTTTGAACTGAATGCAGTTCTTTTTTACTCTCGGAAGATACCTGTGTGTTTTGGTTTTCCCATGCAGCTTGAAGCTGCTCGGCAAATTCATCCTCATTTTCAATAATTTCTTTTGTCATCGCTTTGATTGCATTGAGAATAGTGGCTTCAATGGTTGAGGTCTTGATAAAATGGGATGTGCAGGAAACGTACATATTGCGGTATTTGCTGCATTGCCATGAAGAATCCGAATCATACACCACATCAGAATCCCGATGTTTGGATTCGGGGCTGGAAAAGCTCATTCGGGAACCACAGTCAGCGCAGAACACCATCCCGGCTAAACGGTGCGAGTATGTTCCGCTCGGAAGTTTTTTCGGATTCCTCTTGCGCAGACGCTGTGCTTTATCCCATGTTTCTTGGTCGATGATAGCTTCATGAGTGTTTTTGAAGACGATCCTTTCTTCCGGGGTTGCAGCACGGCGCTTTTTCAGTTTGAAGTTCTCACGGATACTTTTACATAGCACTGTATGGCCGAGGTATTCCTGCCGGTCGAGGATATAGGTCAGCGTTGTTGTATTCCACCGATAGGGGTCGTGGTACGAATGGTGCCGAGCAGATTCAGGATGATACCGTTCTTCATATGCAGACGGAATCAGCACTTTTTCGTCCGAAAGCGTCTGGCCGATTTGTGCAAGACTGGCACCGCTGGCTGCCATATCGAAGATCCTGCGGACAACGGAAGCTGCTTCCTCATCTACATGAAGGGTTTGCTTATCGCCGGGAACCCGCTTATAACCGTAGGGAATACTGCCGCTACACCGTTTGCCATCCTGCATCCGTGATTTGAAAACGGCACGGATTTTATTGCTGGTATCCTTGGCGTACCACTCGTTCATGATGTTCAGGAACGGAGTAAAGTCATTGTCCGTGGGATTGGCACTGTCAACATTATTGTTGATAGCGATGAATCGAACACCCTTTGATGGAAACTGAATTTCTGTGTAAAATCCAACTTCCAGATAGTTTCTTCCAAAGCGGCTCATGTCCTTTACAATGACAGTTGCAATATGCCCGGCTTCAATTTCGGCAATCATGGACTGGAAGCCGGGACGATTGAAATTTGTTCCGCTGTATCCATCGTCCGTAAAATGCTGGATGTTGTTAAAGCCGTTTTTGCGAGCGTAATCTTCCAGATACTTTTTCTGATTCAGAATGCTGTTAGATTCACCTTGCAGTTCATCATCTCTGGAAAGCCTTTCGTACAGTGCCGTGATTTTTCCTTGGTTGGATTTTGCCATAGTTTCACCTTCTTTTATTTTTAGTGGGGACACGATATGTAACAAAGATACGATACTTTTCCGATTTTGTAAACGCATCTTTGCTTTATCCTCGATAATTATACCCCTTCGGGTCAGTGACCACATAGGAACTGTGCATCTGGAGAAGGTTTGGCTTCAACCAAAAGCGAGTTTTACCGGAACCCGAACCGCCGATAATCAGAACATTCTTATTTCGGGCATTGGCAGGATTCTTCGGGCGATTGCTCATCATCAGCCGCTCCGTTTTCGTCAG
>ERZ838516.2871-NODE-2871-length-16947-cov-4.287118_pt1 | contig 16947 bp, 10 predicted proteins | sample MGYA00519910_ERZ838516 | MGnify/ENA primary metagenome ERZ838516 (study PRJEB31850, sample SAMEA3708837) | human gut metagenome | biome: human gut; feature: human-associated habitat; material: faeces | place: China | collected 2014 ... | reverse complement strand
CTAATTGCGGCAAAGCAATTGCTATAGTTTCTTGATGGCAGGACTCACTATATAGTGACTGCAAAATATAATTAGACCATCAACATAATAAGCAATATGTGATTCGGGCAATAACTTCCGGTATAGGAAGTTTTAGTTACTGTATATACAATGCGTCATCCTTAACATCCAGCACGATCTCCTCGCCCATATGCACATCGCCACGAAGAATCTTTTTAGCTAACAGTGTCTCTACATTCTTCTGCAAGTACCGTTTCAACGGACGTGCACCGAAGGATGGATCATATGCCTGCTCTGTAACAAACGCTTTGGCAGCATCTGTCAAAGATACATGCAATTCTTTTTCTGCTAAACGTTCATTCAGCTCTGCAAGCAAAATATCGATAATACCCGTAATATCCTGCGGACGAAGCGGCTTAAAGAGGATTGTTTCATCCAAACGATTCAAAAATTCCGGACGGAAAGAAGCGTGCAGTTGATCCAGTACCGCTTTACGTGCTTCTTCGCTGATCTCTCCATTTTCATCAATGCCTTCCAACAAATATGAGGAACCAATGTTAGAAGTTAATATCAATATTGTATTTTTGAAATCAACGGTACGACCCTGTGAATCGGTAATTCGGCCATCGTCCAACACTTGCAATAATACATTAAACACATCCGGATGTGCTTTTTCAATCTCATCAAACAGTACTACAGAATACGGTTTACGGCGTACTGCTTCGGTGAGCTGTCCACCTTCTTCATATCCGACATATCCCGGAGGTGCTCCGATCAAACGAGCCACGGAATGTTTCTCCATATATTCACTCATGTCGATACGAACCATATTCGTCTCGTCGTCAAACAAATATGCCGCCAAGCTCTTAGCAAGTTCCGTTTTACCAACACCTGTCGGTCCTAAGAACAAGAAAGAACCAATTGGTTTCGTAGGATCTTTGATACCTGCCTTAGAACGTAAGATTGCTTCTGCAACCAAACGGACGCCCTCTTCCTGTCCAATGACACGTTTGTGCAGTTCATCCTCCAAATGCAGTGTTTTTTCACGTTCGCCTTCCGTAAGTTTGGCGATTGGAATTCCTGTCCAGCGAGAAATAATTTTGGCAATCTCTTCCTCGGTAACACATTCCTGCACCAAAGTACGATCTTCTGCTTTTGCCTTTTCTTCTGCTGCCTCAAGCTGTCGCTCTAACTCTGGCAATTGTCCATACTGGATCTCCGCAGCACGGTTCAGATCATAGTTGCGCTTTGCCGTTTCAATCTCTGTACGAAGCGCATCTCTCTGCTCTTTCAACTTATTTACCGTATCGACAGATGCCTTTTCGCTATCCCACTTTGCTTTCTTGGCATTGAAGTCATCACGAAGTTCTGCCATTTCTTTTTGCAGTTCGTCCAAACGTTCCACAGACAAATGATCGGTCTCTTTCTTAAGTGCTGCCTCCTCAATTTCCATCTGCATAATACGTCTGCGCTCTTCATCGAGTTCTGCCGGCATACTATTTAACTCTGTCTTGATCATGGCACAGGCCTCATCAATCAAGTCGATCGCCTTATCAGGCAGGAAACGATCCGAAATATATCGGTTGGACAACGTTGCGGCTGCCACCAGCGAAGAATCCGTAATCTTGACACCATGGAATACTTCATAGCGTTCTTTCAGACCACGCAGTATTGAAATTGTATCTTCCACTGTTGGTTCATTGACCATAACCGGCTGGAAACGACGTTCCAATGCCGGATCTTTTTCAATATACATACGATACTCATCCAATGTCGTAGCACCAATACAATGTAATTCACCTCTGGCAAGCATTGGTTTGAGCATATTGCCTGCATCCATAGCGCCATCGGTCTTGCCGGCACCGACAATCGTATGCAGCTCATCAATAAACAGAATGATCTGTCCTTCACTCTTCTTCACTTCTTCAAGAACCGCTTTCAAACGCTCCTCAAATTCGCCACGGTATTTCGCACCCGCTACCAAGGCACCCATATCCAACGCAAAGATCTTCTTGTCTTTGAGTCCTTCCGGCACATCTCCGCGAACAATACGCTGTGCCAAGCCCTCAACAGCGGCAGTCTTACCAACACCGGGTTCACCGATCAAGACCGGATTATTTTTCGTCTTACGTGAAAGAATACGCACAACATTACGAATTTCCGCATCTCGTCCGATCACCGGGTCCAACTTGCCATCTTTGGCACGTTCTACCAGATCTGTACCATATTTTTCCAACGTATCATACGTTGCTTCCGGATTGTCACTGGTAACCCTCTGATTACCACGCACCTCAGAAAGCACCTGCAAAAATCGCTCTCGATCGATCTGACACTGCTTAAACAACTGCTTGATCTCTTTGCTCGGATGCGCTAATACACTCAAAAACAGATGCTCTACGGAAACATATTCATCTCCCATCCGTTTTGCTTCATCTTCCGCATAAATCAATGCTTCATTTAAATATTTGTCAATCCGAAGATCGCCGCCGACAACCTTTGGACGTTTTTGTAAAAGTCCTTCTATCTGCGCCTGAAATGCTTCCGGTGCAATTCCCATTTTCTCGATCAGTTTGCGGATCAAGCTATCATCTACTGTCATCATAGCGGATAGCATATGCTCCTGACCGATTTCCTGGTGACCATGATCCATGGCGATTTTCTCACAGCCTTGTACTACTTCCTGTGATTTTTGTGTAAATTTACTGATATTCATACAATCACCAATCCTTTCTGTCTCAAACAAATCCATATGCCTACATAGCCTGCTAATACTGAACTATGTAGTACACTATCTGACTATTTTGGTCCCTCTGATGATTGTTATATCACTTTTATTAGCACTCGTCAAGGGTGAGTGCTAATTTTTTATCATTTTCTTTTTGACATGTCCTGCAAGCATACAAAATACATAGATCACAACCGCTATCAGCACGATCTTACCAATTGGCCATACATAAAGTACACCACCGGATCTTGATGCCAGACCACCATCCTGTGCCATGATCTGCGTGATGGCATAATGACTTACCATGTAACCACAGGCGATACCCGCCAAAATGCCTGCCAGACAACTGATCCCATTTTCCAAAAATATCATACGCTGCAACTGTCCTCTGGTCATCCCTGCCACACGGAACAGATAGATTTCCTGCCTGCGTGTCGATAAGTTTGCCATCGTAACATTATAGATCTGCATTAAGCAGATCAACAGCAAAAATCCTCCCACTGCCAAGCCGCATGTCCGCACGAGATCAAGTGTATTTTGTATCTCTCCATATATATCGGAATAAGTAATGTCATCATATCCGGTTTCATACAGTGTCGCCCAATGATAATTTGCATCTGTATATTTTTGATTGCATTTTTTGACATATGCATTGATCTCATCCGTCGGAAAGCGCAGATGTCTGTTTACACCTACACCGAGGCTAAGCCTTCCATAGCTTCTCCCATCTAATTCCGTCATATTCTCATAAGAGGCACTCGGAATAAAGTATTGAAACAATGATTGGTCTGCCATCATAATGCCGACATGACTTGGTACGTAGCTTGTCATCCAAGATGAGTTATATGTATCTTCCTTTATGATTGCCTGTATCTTAAAATGCTCTACGCTGCCCGCATCGATTTTACATTGTTCCATAAGACTTCGCAGAGAAAAATAACTGTAATACGTTTGAGACCATAACTGCGTCTTCTGATACTTCGAAATGTCGTATCCATTTTTTCGGACAAGAGCAGTAACCTTATCCCAGTATTTTTTTATGATCTTAGGATCTGCTTTTTCATCCGGTTCTTGCTGCTTTTTGTCCATCGCCTGCTTGACTGCTCTGATATCTTTGGTCACCTGTGCGTCTGCTTCTCTACTGATCACCTCTATGCTGTCGCCAACCTTATAGTCTGTCAATCGTTTGTCTGTTGCCGTCGCATCACCATTACTCGTATTTATATTGTATTCGTAATCACACAATACTACTCCATGCTCGCGAACCAGCTTATCGTAATCAATACTTCCCGCAACTAATTGTCTTTTCAAATGATCCAAATGCTTTTTATCATATCCGGCTACCGACAAAAAGGTTCTGCTCGTATCCAAATCTTTGTAGTGTGCCATAACATTGAGATTACTCAACGCAAAATCACTCTGTAAATATACCCCTGCATTTTTCACACTTTTTAACTTCCGTAACTCTTCGCTCCGATCTTTCAGCTCCGATAATGTGCTCGTTCCTTCCGAAACCAGTGCTTCCGAATATTCCTGATGCGACCCCTGCAAGCTGTTTTCAAACGTCGCATAGGTACTGTCAATACTTGTAAATACAATAGCAAACAGCATCATACTCACAGTCACTCCAACAAAAAGATAAAACTGCCCTCCCGGGCTTCTAGACATACTGCGCATGGCATATTCCCATTCTGCACCAAAAATACGTCCCATAAAGCGACTGCACCAATGGTTTTTGTGCTTCACCTGGCGTGTTTTTGATGTATTTGTTATGCCATAGCTGCCCCCTTGCAATACACGAGTCACCGACTGTTTGGAGGCCTGTCTTGCTGGCTCCAGCAATGCTAACATTGTCACTCCGATACATAATAAACCACTGAGAAGTACAGCGCTCAGACGAAAATGGATCACTAATGGGACATTAAGATCCATCTGCGCGTTGAGCATTCCCTCTCCCAGTTTCAAAATACCGAAGCCAACACCTGTCCCAAAAACGGTACTGATGAGTGTCAACAAAATCCCCTCAACACTGAGCATACAATATAACTGTCCACTGCTCATCCCGGCGCAGCGAAAGGCTCCATACTCCTTCATTCGTTCAAAAACAGGAAGCATCATGGTATTGCGGATCACAAGCATGGCAAATAGCGCAAATACAGCTCCCACCATCGCAAAAATTGCTTTTTCGGCTGCCACCGTCAGAGAATCATCAGCGCTGCCCTGACCTAAATGCACTTGTATATCAGGATCGACCTGTACCTGATAGCCCAACTTTTTTTCAATGAATTTCGCTGACTGATTGAGATTCGAATTATCTTTAACTTTCACATACAGCTCATATTGTTCGTCTGCCGGTACGCTGTTGTCCGAAGACACATTTTCCTCTGTATCATTTGCTGCATCGCTGTCATCGGCGGCTACATCTTCCTCTGTATCATTTGCTGCATCGCCGCTTTCATCGACAGCATCTTCCTCTGACACTGCCTCGGTGCTCGGCAATTTATATAAATACGTCCGCTCTACTTCAGGAAGTGCCGCAGCCTTTTTCTCCATTTCCTGAAACTTTTGCAGCGTCCACATATCCTTGTCCGTAATCGAATCCTGTCCCACTGCAAATTCATTAATAGTAAGTTCGCAGCCTTTTCGCTCTTTCATCGCCGCATAATATGGATAATCCAGCAGCTCCATCCCCAAAGTAATGCTGCAAAAACATAAGACCACCGCGATCATGATCGCGATCAACGAATACAATGTCTGAAGCGGATGTTTCAAGCGATAGCGGATCGCCAACATTGCATAATATCTGAACTTATTCATCGCTCTCACCCTGTCCTTTCACATCGGAGGACAAGGCATGTTTGACTTTGACGTCCGATAAGATCACGCCATCCGACAAGGTGATGACACGATCCGCCATTGCCGCAATCGTCGGATCATGTGTTACAACAAGCAGTGTTAAGGAAAATTCACGGATTGCCTGATTCAATAAACTCATCACTTCCAAACCATTCTGATGATCCAAATTGCCGGTCGGTTCATCCGCAAACAAAAGACTGGGATGTGCAGCAAGCGCACGCCCGATCGCCACGCGCTGTTTTTGTCCACCGGACAGTTCCTGCGGCAAATGTTTCTCACGACCTTCTAATCCAAGAACATGTATTAATCGCTGCAAATACTCCTCATCCATACGTCTGCCATCCAACCGTACCGGCATTTGTATATTTTCCGCTACATTGAGGATTGGCACAAGGTTATATTCCTGAAATACAAAGCCAATCTGTCTACGTCGAAATACCGCTTTCTGTTTCTCTTTTAGCTTTAAGATATCTTCTCCCTCAAAAAACACCTCTCCCTCCTGCGGCTCGTCCATCGTACCAAGCAAATGCAGCAAAGTAGATTTGCCAGAGCCGCTGGCACCGGTCACCGCGATAAACTCCCCCTTATCCACGGCAAAACTCACGTGGTCCAATGCTACCAATGCATTCTCTTTTTTTCCATAGATCCTGGTTAGATTTTTTACTTCCAAAAATGCCATTTTTCCGCTCCCTTTCTCCCTTTCCGCTCCCAGACAACTCCTTTCGCAGTCCCCCAATGCAGTTTCATTATAGCAATCTGACCTTACATTTCCGTGAATTTCTATCTTACAATTTTGTAAGATTCAATACAATTTCAAAGCTTGTATAACTTGGCTTGTTCGTACTGCTCTCTACCACGAGGGAGCCTCCCTGTTTCTCGATGATCTCTTTGGCAAGTGCCAGTCCGATGCCGACTCCTTCTGTCGATGCATCAGACGGATGTACACGGTAAAAGCGATTAAAAATCTTTGGTAATTCTTCTGCAGCGATCCCTGCACCATGATCCGTAATCTTTACGATAACTGCCATCTCCGAAGCAGACCAGGTTACTTCAATTTTTCCGTGTGATTCACTATACTCTCCGGCATTTTTCAAAAGATTATCAAGCGCTTCTAACGTCCATTCACGGTCACAACAGATAGACACCTCCGGATCTCCGGACAACACAACATTTAAATCTTTATCTATATAATTTGCGCAGACAGACTGCACACATTCCTGCAACAGAATGTTCAGATTCACCGGTTGTTTTTGCAGCGTTAACATACCGGATTCGAGTCTTGTCAATTTAAGCAATCCAATGACCAGACGGTGTATCCGGATCGATTGCTTTTGTGCCTGATGCACCATATCAATAACAGCCGTGTCATCAGACTGTTGTGTAAACTTTTGCTCAAAAATATCCAAAAAAACCTGCAATGATGCAAGCGGTGTTTTGATCTGATGTGATATATCTGTCATCATTTTTTTGAGATATTGCTGTTCCTTTCGGCTCGATATTTCTCTCTGTCCCAAAATGCGTACACTCTCTAGTATGTGATGCTCTAATCGTCCGACCGCACCTTCCTGTTTACTAGATGATAATTTTTCATTCCAAACTTCTATAGACGTCTTTGCGCGATCCGGTTTAACACTATCTTCTAATATTTCCGCAAACACATCGCTTGCCTTATCAATTTTATGGCATATGTTTCCTACATACCAAATACTGTACCCCCAAAGTACAAGCATACAGACAAATGCCATGATATATTTCATATGCGTCATTGCCATATCCCAACCAAGCATTGGCAATACCAAATATATCCCATAACACAAAAGCGCAGTCAGCAGACATAATCCGAGTGATATACAAACATATTGTTTTACTATTTTTTCCTGCATAAACTTATTCCTCTCTCATTCTATAGCCCACACCACGAATCGTCGCAATACATGATTTTTCCTGATACAGATCAATTTTCTGACGCAGCCTGCGCATATAAACGGACAACGTGTTGTCATCTACAAAGGCCTCGTCCACAGACCATAACTGCTCCATCAATTGTTCACGGGTCAATATTTGGCCTCGATGATCGTAAAGTGTCTGAAACAGACGATATTCACTAAGCGTTAATGTGATTGGAACACCTTCCCGGTATACCTGCATATTTTTTTCTTCTAAATAAAAGATTGATTTCTTTTTGCTGTCCATATTTTCGGATAGCTTGTGCATCTTCTTGCTGTCTACACTGTCGGACAAATAATATGTTATCTTGTCATCCGCAGTTTCGGTCAGATTCGATATGTTTTTCTGATATTTTCTGGTATTTGCATATATCCGCGCGATCAATTCCTTCGTGCGAAATGGTTTGGTAATATAGTCATCTGCATACTGTAAGCCATGCACAACATTCCCCTCATCCTCTAATGCCGTCAAAAAGATGACCGGAATATCCGGTTGTTCTCCTTTTAACCATTCACACAACGAAAACCCGTCTCCATCCGGAAGCATGACATCCAACAGAACAAGATCGATCTTTTGATCTGTCCCACATACTTTCCTCGTCTGTGCACAATCTGTCGTATGTATAACCTGCATCCCCTCGCTCTCTAAAGCATATGTTGTTCCCATTGCCAATGCAGTATCATCCTCTACCAATAGAATTATCACAATATGTCCCCTTTCCGCATTGATCTCTCAATCATTGTTATAACATATCATAACATATTGTCCTATTTTGTTTCAATGAATGTTGTTCTCTACAAGCACTCCCTTTCCCCATAACATGCAAGAACCGACATATATGTAGGAATTATTCAGAAATGCATTATACATTTTCATTATCCTACTGCATATGTCGGTTTCTTAATCTAAAAGGTTATTTTGAAAGCATAATCTACGAAGTCTCCGCAATTACATACGAAAACTTTCTCTTGTTACCGATAACTTCTAAGCAAAAAGTTTACCAATCCGTTTTGCCATACTTTTTCTTCATGTGTACCGTTCGGATACATATACCAAATATGATCCACCTTGTTCTCTTCCAATGTTTTATGATAGTTATAAGGATTATCTCCTATTGTTGTGTCTGCTGTCCCACTACAAAGGAGTACGGTTTCCGGCACATTTTTCCAACCATTCGTATTTAATATACTTTGATCCAATGTCGGTGCCGCTGAAAAAGATCCAATATAATTAAAATGATCTTTAATGGCAAATCCTAAATGTAATGCCTCCATGCCTCCCATAGACAGACCACATACTCCGGTATCTTTTCTGTCGGATGACACGGCAAAATTTTCAAGAATATATGGCTCTAGATCCTGTAAAAATTCCTGTTCAAACATGGTGAATGCGCCAATATTCTCTGGTCCCAGCGTATTTGACGACACGCCATCTTTTGGAACAACACTTGGTATAACAGCTACAAATGGTGCAACCTCACCTCTGCAAATCATATTGCTTAATATATTTTTTAAGGACATGCCAACCCACTGTCCTCTCTCACAGCCAATTCCGTGAATCATGTATAATACCGGATATTTTTTGCTGCTATCATACTGTGGTGGCAAATACACATATGCTTCGCGTTCTGCTCCAACAACTTTGGATGGATACGTAATGCTTTCAATCGTTCCAAACACCGTTCCTTTCTGTTTCTTTGTATAGTCTTTCATATTTAATGCAAAATATTTATTATAATCTTCTTCTGATCCGCTGACCTTCCCGGTCTGCCACCCCTCATCCGGAACAGGTGTCGGCTTCACTGTCGGTAATGGTATCGGTGTTGGCGTTGGATTAACCGTTGCTGTTGGTACAATCGTCGGCTTTTGAGACACTACCGGTACTTTTGATGCAATTGGACGCATTGTATAAGTCGGTTTCTTAGTACTCTTTATTTTTGCTCTCTTTTTTTTAGGCTTAACCGTTACTCTGCAAGTATATTTTTTCTTTCCGATACGTGCAACAATCTTTGCTGATCCCTTTTTCTTCGCTGTAACAATCCCTTTTTTATTAACAATAGCAACTTTTTTATTTTTACTGATCCATTTCACTTTCTTTTTTGTATTTTTTACTTTTAGTGCTCGTTTTTGACCAATCGCGAGTGTCATTTTCTTATGATTGATCGTTATTTTTTTCGCTTTTGCAGCCACATGCCCAGAGGCTCCGGCAAGCAATAATGTGACGGTTATAGCAATTGCTGTCACTTGTAAACTTCTTTTATTATTTTTCAGCATTTTCATTCCCTCCTTTAATCGTAATTGACTTATTGCTCTTCCTATGTTACCATTTTCGCAACTGGTATTCCATGATTTATAGCGACGCAAGCATATATAATAGCGACTTTTAAGGAGTAGTTTATGAAACAAACATATTTTATAACCAATTTACAATCTCTTCCACACGTCACATTGTCCGGATCAGTTTCTGTTCCTGCTCCTAACAAGCATTTTCGCCGCACCCCCTCTGACTGGATTCTATATTTCATCACAAATGGCAGTATGCTTTTGCAGGAAGAAGATACTATTTACCACTTAAGTACCGGACAGACCCTGCTATTATGTCCTGATAAATGCCACTTTGGTGTCCAAAGTAATTCTCCGGTAAGTTATTACTATATTCATTTTCAATGGAACCCACAAAAAGAACTGTTGCTGTCCGAAGAAGAAGTTTATCACCAATTTCTTTCAATGCATAGTGAACTTAATGCTTCCCCATTACAGTACAAACCATGCGAACAAATACTTATTCCAAAGAATGCAACACTTTCAGGAGCTTCTTATTATGAAGTTCTTAATGAAATTATATCTGCCACAAACAATGCAGTACCGGGTAGCCCTTATCATCAAAGCATGATAAATTGCAATTTTGCAATGCTGCTGTTAAAAATATGTCGTGCACATATTAACGCGTTATTTCCACCAAATAACATTGGCACATTTTCCGCGCTCCCATTACTTTCTTATCTGAAAAGTAATTACAAAACAAAAATCACAAGTGTCCTTTTAGAAAAACAATTTCATCATAATTTTGATTACATGAACCGTAAATTTAAGGAAGTAACTGGTGAGACTATTTTTGCTTTTCTTGAAAAATACCGCATTGAGCAGGCCAAAATCTTACTATCCAGCAAACAGTTTACTGTAACGCAGATTGCTGATCAATTGGGTTTTTGTAATGGTTTTTATTTTAGTAAAGTTTTCAAAAAAAACGAGGGTATATCACCACGCGAATATCAAGCCAACCTAAATAATCCTCAATAAAAAAGCAAAGCCAGCGCTTTGCTTTGCAAGAATTGCTAAAGCAATTCTTGGCGATGTCACGCTACATAACAGCAATTTCCTATCAAATAAAAAAGCAAAGCCAGCGCTTTGCTTTGGCTTCCCCCTACGTTACGAGCATTTTCCTATCAATTAAAAGGAGGCTCCGATACATCTTTTTCTGCTTTCCTTAATATTGAAAACAGTTGCAAGAGTTCTCGGAGCCTCTAATGTAAGGGCTTCCTTTATCTGTAACAATTATATCTTAATAATTATATCATAATAATTGCGCACAGTACTCATTATTTTATCACGATATCTGTGATCGCTGGTACGTTGCTGCCTCCACCAACACCACAATTTAATGTGATTGTTTTACCATTTGCCCAATTGCCATCCCAGCCTGGATTGCTTACGCGGTAACGATTATTGCCAAGGCTCTCACAAGTACCGCTCCACATAGAAGTAATCTCGCGGTCTAAGGTAAACTCTACCGTCCATCCATCGGTATAGCTGACACCTGTATTGTTGGTAAGAGTGATCTCTGCAATTCCGCCACTGCCCCAATTACTGGTAAGTTTTACCGAGCCTGTTACTTTGCTGTCCCCGGAAGGCTCTGTGGTTGGTGCTACTGTCGGTGCTACTGTCGGTGCCACTGTTGGTGCTACTGTCGGTGTAGCTGTCGGTGCTACCGTCGGTGCTACTGTTGGTGTAGCTGTCGGTGCTACTGTTGGCGTTACGGTTGGCTGTGGAGTCTCCCCACCTACTTTAGAAAGTGTAAGACTTACGATCTTGCCACCGTTCCAAGCAGACAAGCACAAATAGGTAACCTTTGATGTGCTCTTAATGTTCATGGTTGCCTTTAATTCTTTGACTGTATATGTCTTCGTTACTTTATCCGTTGCATTACTTGCCGCAGAATAATTATCACCACTCTGCCATACATTGTCTACAGATGCACCCCATCCTAAGATGCCCCAGTTACCATGGGAAGGATCTGTACAAGTATAAACTACAGTAACAATATCATCGTCAGATGCATTTAACAACCACTGTGGATCGTTCGTTGCATACGTAGACTCTAAGTTAGATACAATCTCCGTCGTATCTGAAATAACCGGTGACTGTGTCGGAGCTGCGGTTGGTGCTACTGTCGGTGCCTTTGTTGGCGCTACTGTTGGTGCCTTTGTCGGTGCCACTGTTGGTGCCTTTGTTGGCGCTGCCGTTGGTGCCTTTGTTGGTGCCTTTGTTGGTGCTGTTGTTGGCTGAACATCACTGCCACCATTAATACCGGACACCTCAAAGTTCATGGTTACCTTATTCGTCGTCTGGTAATTTACATTATTGAAATATGCCTTGTAATTTGCATTTTCCACAGTTACGTTGTTTACATGTGTATTCGCCCACACATTAATAAATGAGAAATTAAAGACTGGACAGATCAATCCATCATCTGATGCTTTCTGTGAAACATCATACGTAAATTTTCCATTTTTCATGGTATATTTCTGTCCGTTAATTTCAAATGATGTTACTTTCAAAGTTGCTTTGTCAAATACAGATGCCTCATCATCAGCAACATTGATATCTTTGATATACAAAGAACCAATATTCTGCAACTGACTCTTAGTCGCATCTAAGGACAAGGAGAATTTTCCTCCTTCTGAATAAATATCAACATATTCATCACTGATGACTGACTGCCAGCTTGCTGTCTCTAATAAATATAATTTCGCACGTACATAGTTGGCCTGTGGTACCGTCACCTTACAGGTTGCTTTGTATCCTAATGGAACAGATGCAGTGATCGTACAAGTTCCTGCTCCTACTGCACTTACCTGACCTTTGGAATTAACGGTAGCTACTGACTCATCACTGGAGCTCCAAAGAACTTTATCCTTGCTGTCCGATGGTGTTAATGCTGCTGTAAGCTGCTGTTTTTCATCACCAATGTGAATTGTCAACTCGCTCTTGTTTAACTGAATGCCTGTTGCCGTTGCGGACTCATTACCACCATACACTTCCATCATAGCGTCCATCAATTCCTGATGAACAACCTTGTTGGAATAACGGTCAATGATCGCAAAACCATAGTCTCCGTTGTATCCATTGTCCCAAGCTACCGGGATCAATCCATACTGCTTTGCATAATAGCAGACTTTCTGATAATACTCTGCACGGCAAACTTTATTCTGGCTATCATAACTTGCTTTATTGATGGCACCAAATTCACCGATCACCACAGGATATCCCTGTGAAACGAATTTGCTGGACATCTTTTTGAACTGAGATGCCATATAGGACTCATCACCCCAGCTTGCTCTCTTCGAATAATCCGTAATACTGTCTCCCCACTGTGTGGTTGCACCGGACTCTGTTCCACAGAAATCCCATGGATCATAATAATGTACAGAGATCATAATTCTTTTTTCGCCTGATGCAATCTTAGAAGACAGATAATTATCGGTAGGAAGTGCAAATCCGTAATCCTCCGCCGTGTAATCAATATTGGTATTCCATCCCGGAATCAATAACCATCTCTGATCATTGTTTCCACCGGTTTTTCTTACGGTGTCCACAAAAATCTGATTGTAGGCATTTATATTTGCATAAGCCGTTCTGCTAGGTGTTCCATAAGTTCCATCAAATTCTTCATTCATGGACTCAAAGATCAGATGCTCATCATAGTTTTTGAAACGATCTGCAATCTGCTCCCAGCACGCTTTATATTTTGCTTTGATCTTGGTCTGATCAGAACTGCCGCATAATAACCAGCCACCTGTTACTGTCGTATAACCGTCTCCATGCATGTTGACAATTGCATACATATCATTGTCAACGCAATAATCAACAACCTGCTGTACACGATCTAACCAAGAAGAGTCGATCTTGTATCCATTGTTGTCGTCAATCATGCTAAGATAGGATACCGGAATACGGATAGATTTAAATCCTGCGTCTTTGGCTGCCAAAACTAAGTCTTCTGTTAATTTTGGATTGCCATATGCTGTTTCATTCGGTGTTCCGGAACTTGCAGCCTCCAATGAGTTACCAAGGTTGTAACCTACACCCATCGCCTCTGTAATCTGCGATTGATTAAGGTTGTTAAATGTTGTGCCGGCAGCTTCCGCCGTTTTGGCTGTCGTTGTTGGAATTGACAGCGAAGTTGCTACCATTGCCATACTCATGACAATAGCAAGTGCTTTTTTACGAAAAGCCATAATCCTTCTCCTTCCCGGCAGATTGAGAAACTTGTACGTTTTTATGACAAAATAACACAAATCATCACCAAAAAATATGAATAGAAATCCATAAGAAATACCGATACTTTCCCAATATTTATACCGATAAATCCCAAAAAATCCACATATTTTTGATATTAATTCATGAAAAAAGAAGCAAACACATTAACGATATCCGTCACCATCACGTACAATAAAAAGACATCCTTTGTCCCCACAAAAAATGTCTTTCTACATCCCAATCACGCCCAATACATTATCGAAATAACTCCCCCATGAGTTATTTCTTTTGCTACGAAAACTATCTTAACATTTTCGTAGTAGTATTGCAACATAATTTTGAAAATTTCATGTACAATTTTTACAAAAATATATTTTATTTATCTATTTTATTATGCATATTGCAAGATATTAAGATGCTTTTTGGGGATAGCATACTTCGTTTCCCTTTCTCTTATAAAGCACCCCGGCTTTCACGTAATATATCGGATTGGCATTATCCACCTCAAAAGTGATCTGCTGCCCCAAATCGTCTATGAGTGTCGTAAGCGGTCCGGTAGCATTCTTCCCAAGCTTTACCGTAATTGGTCGGTAATCATATTCCGACTTGCTATAATTCATTTTTTTCGTACAAAGCAGAAAGATTTCTCCCAGATTTAATCTGCATAATATCGTCAAAGAACGCAATTCTTCGTTTGCCATAAACGCACAACTTCCTACAGATACCAGTTTTTCCGGAAGAGTTACACTTTGCAGCCTGCAGGCATAAAACGCATTGCTGCCTATTTTTCTAAGTGCACTGTCAAAGGCAAAGTTGGTCAATCCATCGGCTTCATAAAAAGCCATCTGTCCTATCACTCGAAGTTTTTTGCCGCCAGTAACTGTCTTGACTGTTGAATACTGAAATGCGCACTCTCCAATAGTTGTTAGCTTTGAAGAAAGCTGAATTGATTTCATATCCGCTGCATAAAATGCATACGGTGCGATCGTCGTCACCTTATCGGATAACTTATAATTGGTGACACTTTTGCCCGAAGGATATATGTAAATTGTCTTTTTGTCTTTCGAATACAATACACCTTTTGATGATGAAAAGTTACGATTCTTTTTATTTACAGAAATCGTTTTTAAGGTTGTACTCCAGCCTTCATAAGCTCCATTGACACGAATTGGGCTTGCATACTTAATCTTTTTAAAAGATTTTGGCAACGATATCTGCTTGATGCCCTCCATTGCAAAATATCGATAATCGACCTGCGTGATCCCCTCTCCAAATTTAATCTTCGTAAACACCGGCAATACAGAATCTTCCGAACACGGCCACTCATAACTGCTCAGTGATTTGTCATAAAACCCGGTAATTTTAGCATATCCCTTTCCAGTTATAGTTAACGTTTTACTCTTTTTATTGTATGTCCATTTCACCCCACTGCATACTTTACCACTTGGCTGCTTTTTCTTTGTCTTGGCATCTGCTGTCATTGTCATAGTCATCGCTGCCATTAGACAAAACATGACTACTGCTACCTGTCTCCATTTTTTCATAAAAATCACTCCCTTCTTATGATAATTCTTTACCATTTGACTTCTTAAAGCTCTCTTTCAGACGATCCCCTCGTTTAGCGTATACCGCCTCGTCTTTGATATAATATGTCTTATTGCCTTTCTCAACTTCAACTTTCATCTTGCCGAGTCTTATGTGATCTGCAAAATCAGCAAACAAACGATATATTGTTGCATTTAATTCCTTACCCAATACAATTCGAAAATCCGTATAGTTCTCTCGGTCATAGGTTTGAAGATTTGTTTGAAAACCACTGTCTGCAAACACATAACTTAGTTTACAATTGCATCGTACGATGATTGTCGATAAATCTTTGATGTTTCCAAACGCATGATTTCCTACCCGCTTAAGGCCCTTTGGCAATTCTACAGATGAAATCTGAGTGCTGTCAAACGCAGAATCTTCAATAATTTTCAACGACTTTGGAAGCTTTACAGACTTTAACTCCGTTTTCGCAAAAGCCTGCCGACCAATTTCACGCAACTTATTTCCCATAATAACACTCTCTATGGAATTTCCATAAAAGGCACGTCTGCAAATTTTGGTTACCTTGGAAGGTATTGCAAATTTTTTCTCCGTCTTGCCACTTGGATAAATGTACAACTTCTTTTTGTCCTTTGAATACAAGATGCCCTTACTGACAGAGAACTTCTTGTTTTTCTTAGACACTTGAAGTTTCTTTAATGTCGTGCTGTATGGTTCAAAAGAGCCATTGACAGCATCCATTTCATTGGACGCTTTGATCTTCTTAAAGCTCTTTGGCAGTGAAATCGTTTTGATACCCTCAATACAAAAAAAGCCAGATGAAATTGTTGTTATCCCCTCTCCAAACACCAGCTTGTCAAAAATTGCCGGCTGTCCCGCTTCTGAACCAGGCCATTTGTATCTTCCCTCTTTACGAAATTTACGGATATCCACCGTTCCTTTTCCTGTGATTGTCAATACTGTCTCATCAGAGTTCAAAGACCATTTGATGTTTTTGGTCAACTTCCCGGTTGACTTTGCATCTGCCTGCACCGGTAAAGTCAGCATAACTCCTGCAGCGATACATAATGCCAGCGTCATTACATATTTTTTCATCCTCATATTACTCTCTCCTTTCTATGTTGGACAATTGATCGCGCTGTCCGTTTTGCTACAATAGTAATATTACGATGGAGCTTATAATTTTCTCCTTGGTTATATATTACAACATTTATGGCTGTAATATATGTCCGTTTCCTTAAGAAAAAATTAAGATTGCCAGACAGCAATTTCCGATTAAAGAACAAAGAGTCGCTTGCGACTCTTTCGCGCTCGAGCGGTGCTGTTTACAGC
>ERZ838516.2870-NODE-2870-length-16950-cov-7.312223_pt1 | contig 16950 bp, 15 predicted proteins | sample MGYA00519910_ERZ838516 | MGnify/ENA primary metagenome ERZ838516 (study PRJEB31850, sample SAMEA3708837) | human gut metagenome | biome: human gut; feature: human-associated habitat; material: faeces | place: China | collected 2014 ... | reverse complement strand
CGCAGAGCCGATAACGCATTAGGTCAAAAAACCTATGTGTTATCGGCTTTTTTATTTAATATTGCGCAAAAGCCGCTGTTCCCTATTATAGAATGGATTGCGGGTAGTGTATTAAAGTCGCCCTTTTTTAAGGATACGGCGGTATCGGGGAGGTATCGCCGTGTCCATTTTTATTTACTGTAACCCGCCTAATGCTTTGCGGTCAAAAAAAGCTATGCTCCGCAAGCGGGATATTCCGGCTATGAATGTGAACTGTCAATACATTTAGCTACTGCTTACATTTCCTTTGCGCCCGTCCGCGTCTTGCGGACGGGCGCATTTTGCTTTTTTCAACTTTTTTCTGAAAAGCGCACTCAAGAGCCATCTCCCGAACGGGTACGGAGCGAAAGGGGCAGAGAGGACAAGCCCTTAACTCCCGTCCTCTACTCCACGCGGGAAGGAGGTGAACTCTATGGAGCTATCTTCTTCCGACAAGGAAAGAATACAACATCAGTACGACGCATTAGCAAAGAAAACTTTGGTCGGCGAAGCGAAAAGCCACCGCCGCACTCTTGCGAAACGCGCAGCACGCGAAGTTACTTTTTCGGATTTGAGCGAAAGCGAACTCGCGCAGCTTTTCACAACGGACGAATACGAAAGCGATTATTTCCGTTTTCAAGTGTCCGGCTTTGATGTACTCGTCAAAAATGAACTGCTTGCCGAAGCCCTTAACGCTTTGCCCGAAAGGAAACGCGACATTATCCTTTTGTCCTACTTCTTGGATATGAGCGACGCGGAAATTGGCGAACTGCTGAATGTTGTACGCACGACGGTTTTCCGGCACAGGAAATCCGCGCTTGCGAAAATCAAACAGTATTTGGAGGGAAAAGCAGATGATGAATACCGTTAGGAAGTCTGAAAATCTGTTGCCGTTCCCTGTCATTTCCGCAGCGGCAAACGGCGACACAACCGCCATGTGCGCGATCTTGAAGCACTACGAGGGTTACATAGCGAAACTTTGTACCCGCACGCTGAAAGACGACGCGGGCAATACCTATTCCTATGTGGACGAGGAAATGCGTAACAGGCTGCAAGTGCGCCTTATTACCCGCACCCTTGCTTTTCATGTAGGATAATCTTTTAGCCCATGCGGGGAGCGTGTCCCCTTTCCACGCTTCCCGTTATGGGCTATTTGTCGTTCCGCAAAAGCATATCCGCTGTTGATGTGCTTTTGCAGGCCGACAAAGCCTATTGTTCTTTGACAAAGAAAGCGGCCTTTGGTGCGCAGCATAACAGGCAAACGGGTACATTCCGTCTGTACCGAGCCAGTCGGCGGGTACGCCATGACAGCTTTTCCCCATAGGGGAAAAGCCGAGCGAGAACTACCGCGCCGTAAAACAGGTTTAGCAGCTTGTGGGCGACGACATACAAGGCGGCACAATGATACTCCCGCGTTGAACACCCTCAAAGTATTGCGCGGCGCACCCATAAGCATGGGCCGGGGTGAAACTCCCGTGAGGTTGCAGCTAACAACCGCCCGTTTTTGCCTTTTCAGTTTAATATTCTCTTTCTATCCCACGAAAGGGGGATTTTCTACTATGGAACAAACAAATAAACAAGAAGCAAAATCCCCGATTGTACGCGAATACAAGATCGGGGATATAACCTATATCGTCAAAGCCGTTGTAAAAGACGGTGTAAAAGAGGACGCCGCGACAAAGGTACGCCGCCTAATCCACAATGACCTAAAACGAGAAAAAAGCCCGGTATAATGCCGAAAATACTCTCCTATTGCAGACGGGCGGCGGGTTATGTGGTATAATATATATAACCTGTTTGTCCGGCTGTCGGAATAGGAGGTAACATGAAACAGTCGGATAAATTGACCGCATACTATTTTCGTGCGGCACTTCAAACAGATACTTTGTACCTTGACAATCAAATGCAAAGACTTCTTTACTACGCAAGCCGGAACGGGAACGCTGCACTTGCCGCGAAAGGTGGTGAGCGCAGATGAGTAACACTTTTTCCTTTCAGCAGATTGCAGCCCCCAAAGTGTTAAGCGCGGAAGTCCGCGAAGTCATTTCAAACAATGTCTTGCAATTCTATGTGCGCGATCAGCAGCAGGACACGCAGGACGAGGGTATAACGGCTTTATATGAAAGACTTTCGCAAGAGGACAAATTAGAGGGCGAGAGCAACAGTATTGCAAACCAAAAGAAGATTTTGGAACGGTACTGCCGGGAGCATGGGATTACTGCCTATCGGCACTATGACGAGGACGACGGATATTCCGGTACAAACTTCAACCGCCCCGGCTTTCAGCGTATGTTAGCCGATATTAAGGCGGGGAAAATCAAGCGCGTTATCGTCAAGGATATGTCCCGTTTTGGGCGAGATTATTTGCAAGTCGGTTTTTATACCGATATGCTGTTTCCCGATTTTGGCGTGCATTTTATCGCTGTCAACGACGGAGTAGACAGTACGCGGGGCGAAAATGAGTTTACCGCAATCCGCAACGTGTTCAATGAGATGTACGCCCGCGATACTTCAAAGAAGATACGCGCTACTTGGCAATCAAAAGGTAAATCCGGCGAACATCTTACCACAATCCCGCCTTACGGCTACATGAAAGACCCGGACAACAAAAAGAAGTGGATTATAGACGAGGAAGCCGCAGCCGTTGTGCAGCAGATTTTCGCATTGTGCGTTTCCGGCATGGGACCGACGCAGATTGCAAAATGGTTAGAAAAGCACGAAATCTATAATCCGACAGCTTACTCCCAAGCAAAGGGGCGGCCTGTTACCAACAAGCCAACGGCTAACCCATATAAATGGACAAATGAAACGGTTTCCCGCACTTTAGAACGCATAGAGTATTTAGGGCATACCGTAAACTTCAAGACCCGCAAGCAATCCTACAAGAGCAAAAAGAAGTTGTGGAACGACCCGTCGGAATGGGTGATCTTTGAGAACACGCAGCCGCCGATTGTGGAAGAAAGCGTATTCCTCATTGTGCAGAACATACGCCGATCACGCCGCCGTCCTACCAAAATGGGCGATATGGGTATTTTCTCCGGGCTGCTTTATTGTGCAGAGTGCGGCGGTAAAATGTATCAATGCCGAGCAACGAACTTCACCGAAGAACAGAAATATTTTATCTGTTCAACCTATCGGAAAGGCAAAGACTTGTGTACGACCCATTCAATCAAAAATGTTGTTCTGTATGAAATCGTTTTGAAAAACCTACGGGAAGCAATCGACTATGTAACAGAGTATGAAGCCGAGTTTGTGCAGGAAGCAGCAGACAGCCGTTTGCGAGAGCGCGACGCAGAGTTTTCCCGCAAGCGCGAAACACTTTCCAAAGCTGAAAACCGTATTGCCGAGTTGGATAATCTGTTTAAGCATTTATATGAGGACAATGTAACCGGGAAATTGTCTGACGAACGGTTTATCAAAATGTCCCATGATTACGAATTGGAGCAGAGCAATCTAAAAGCTATGGCAGAAGTGCTACGGGAAGAAATCAAGCAGCAGGAAAAACAAAAGACCAACGTTAAAGCGTTTATCAGCGCAGTAAAGAAGTACACCGATATGCAGCAGCTTGACGCTGCTATGCTACGGGAGTTTATAGATCGTATCGAAGTTTCCCATACCGACAAAAAATCCAAGACAAGGGAAATCACGATTGTATATAACTTCATCGGTGCATTTGATTTTGGACGGGCGAAAGAAAAAGCCCAAAATACAACTCAAAAACAGCAAAGAACGGCATAGCCGTTTAGCTACACCGTTCCTTGCTAAAATGTTTTCTTAATTCACCGCCCCATTCGCAGCCGCTTGTTTTTCCTTGAGGCTCATTACATTATATCCTACTGTCCACCGGATTTGCAAACGGTATCTGGAAATACAAAACAGTTGGAAAATGCTCATGGATATAGTATTCTTTATAATAGAAAAAACGTTTTATACGTGCCTGCAGGATGATGCTGGTATTGGAAGGATAGGATAAGCATGAAAAAAAGTATCGTTGGGATCCTGGCACATGTGGATGCCGGGAAGACAACATTGGCAGAAAGCCTTTTATGTGCCTGTGGTGTCATAGAAAGGGCCGGAAGAGTGGATCACGGAGATGCTTTTCTGGATATTTCTGATTTAACAAAGCTGCCTTTTTTATTAGTGAAAAAGATAGAAAAAGAACTGAAAGGATGAAATGAGCATGAGCGAACAGAACTATATTTCAAGACAGATTACAGTATACAAAACAGATAAAAAGCTGATTGAATTCATTGATAAGCTGAAACCTGCACCGACAGATTTCTATGCACATATCCATTCCTTCGGAGATAAGGATGAAGAGGGCGTAAAGCAGACCTCGTGCATCGGTATTGTTCTGCAGGATTACAGCAAGGGTACCGGAAAGCAGACGATCCGTGTGATGGCGAATATTTCACCGGATGAAGCAGAATATATTCTGACACAGCTGCAAAATAAGGTATCAAACTTTGAGTTGAAGCAGGAAAAGATTTTTGGCACGCCGGATAAGGATGGCAGAGCAAGAGTAACGAAGCTGCGTGTCATCCGCGCGGAAACAGGGAAAGATGGGAAGAAAAGAACATATCCATGGTATGTAGAAATCGGAAATGGCACCGGTATGAAGGTAAAAACAGAGAAAGGCGGTTTTTATATCAAGGGAGATTCTTATAAAGAGGAAGGCAAGGTTTTTATCAATATCAATGATATGGATTTCTTTAAGCTTTTCTTCCGTGTCAGCAGATATATTGCGGCATGGGAGCAGACGATTGCACCGCATATCATTATGTCAGGAAAACAGGCGATTGCAGATGCACAGGAAACAGCTGAAAAATGATTTTTTCGGTGGTTGAGGAAAAATCATTTTTAGGCTATACTATTCATAGATATGAAAGGATTTGGAATGTCTGTGTTTTGAAGGGAGTGAAAAAATTGATGGATGATAGAACAAAAGACGATCTCTTTTATGTTTGTACTTTGATAGAGTTTACTGCCAGAAAAACGAAGAATCGTAGAAAAGATATAGTTCAGAAGCTGACAAAGGAAGATATTTTGCATCAGTTGAAGGTTGCTTGTGTTAACCATTGCTTGAGCTTTGAACAGGTATCAGATGAATGGATAGAGGATTTTGGCATCACAACCGGAACCTTTGATACTGTAGCAGAGTGTAAGTATACAGTTCCTTCTGTTACATCCATCGGCAGAGTGTATCAACAGTTAATACTTTCTGTAATGGTGGAGGATGTTGTGCAGACATTGATTGATGTATTCTCATCCTTTATTAGTGACGAAAATTCCGATTATAATTCCAATGTGTATTACAGTAATCCGGATTATCTGAGATGCTCCTATCAGGAAGGCAGACTATTAGCGTAAATATTTTGCAGAGTGTAGCTGATTTCAAAATCTAAGAAAGGGATATCCGAAAAAATGAGTGCTCAAATGCGGTTGTAAGCGAGAAAGAATGTAAAAGCATGAATGAAAAAAATCAAACAGAAAAATTTCTGGTGTTTTTATTGAAACGGTTTTCTGTAGAGCGGCGGAAGGTTGACCGTTCCGGCGTATATGCCTATACACAAAGAATCATGGCATATAACTCAAATAAAATGGAAGGTGGTCTGTTAACGGAAGAACAGACGGCTTCTTTATTTGACAGTGGTATTTTACCAAGAACGGACGCTTATTACCGCGCAAAAGATATTGAGGAAATGAATGGTCATTTCCTGATGTTCAATAGAATGCTGGATACACTGGAAGAACCTCTGACACAGGAACTGATAAAAGCGTTCCATTATGAATTCAAATCCGGTGTATTTGAGGATCGGGTAAATGGATATGCTATCGGAGACTACAAAAAACATCCAAACAGAATTGGAATGTATGCGACAGTAAAACCCGATGTAGTAGCAGTTGAAATGGAGAAACTGCTGACCTGGTATTACGCACAAACGGTTAATCTTTCGGTGCTTGCGGCGTTTCATGCTCGATATGAAAGCATTCATCCGTTTCAGGATGGGAATGGAAGGACAGGCAGACTTATTCTATTTAGGGAATGTTTGAAACATAACATGATCTCCTTTGTGATTGAAGATGCGAATCGTTACGAATACCTGGAGGCTTTAAAAGCATACCGTGAAAAGGGAGATTGCCAAAAATTAGTGACACTTTTTCAAAAAGAGCAGGATTTTTATTATAAGCAGTGCCGCTATTTTTTTGAACAGGGAAAAGAATAAAATAAGATAATAGAAAGAATCACAAGAACAGGAATGATTTGAAACAGATATGTTTTGAGTTATTCCTGTTTTTTATTTTTAGGAGGAATTGAAATGGATATTTTCAAAAGTATGAATCAAACAAAGGTAGCAGACTTTAGTGTTTTTAAACCGAAGAAAAAGAACCCTGTAACAGCAGAAGAACAGAATGAACAAAATCCTGTTCCCCAAAAAGAAAGTGTTGCAGGCAGAATGACAGAAAAAACGGTACCGCCCATAAAAGAAGAAGTTCCTGTAGAACAGGCTGAAAAGGGTGATTCTGTACCGGAAGAATTTGTACCAAGGGAGAATGAGGATAACGGAAACATTATCCCCTTTAAACAGCAGGAGAATCAGAGTGAAGAAGCAGCGGTTAAACTGGAGGCTGAGTTGGAAACTGCAAAGAGTAATCTTTTGCCGGTATTTCCCATTGTCAGATATTTGAAAAATAAATGTCAGAATGATGCTGCATTCGCCACATTGGTCAATGATGAGCAGAAAACACTTGCCAAGTGCTTTGCATATGTAACAAGTGAGGTGAAGAAAGCATTAAACAGCCAGAATGGGTGGCTGGATGATAATGAAGTTTATGCCTACGCAGAGACTTATTATATGACGGACGAAGCTACTTTTGAACGATTGGCGGCGGAAAAAGCTGAGGAAGAAAAGAAGCGGCAGGAGGAAGTAGCAAGAAAACGGAAAGAACGGGAAGAAAAACTCAAAAAATCGGAGAAAGAGCAGAAGAAGAAAAATGCTAAGGAAAAGAAAAAAACGGTTATAAAGGAAGAATCGCCCCAGACGGAGAATCCTGAAATACAGAATCAGCTTTGCCTACAGATGTAAAGGAGGTGTTTTTTAAGATGGGAAAGAACAGCTTAAAGAAAGTGCTGCTTCGGAAGATACCGGTACAGTTGGCGACAGAGGCTACCATCAGTCAGGCAAGACGGCATGAAAAAGCATCATACTATATCAAAGCAGCAGTAAGGATGATAAATCATAAACGAATTCTGGTAATGCAGTTATATAGCAGAAAGGATCTGATTCTTGGGATAAAAGAACCGAGAATTAGAACCTTCCTGACAAAAACGGATTACATCTCACAGTACTATGAAGATGGCGCTGTGAAATGGCGCACAGGCAGATTAGACTCTCTGCTTGCGTATGATTACTATAGTAAGGAAGAACCTGTTCTTTGTGATACCGCTTCGGAACGAGCGGTGAATACTTACCTTTCCTATACGGAGGATGAAAGGATAAAGCGAAGTGGGTATGCAAAAATCAGGCAGGCGCAGAACATGATTCTGGAGCAGCGGCTTCAAAAGAAGCATGCAATGATTGAGAAACGCATAGACCGGAAAATGCAGGAAGTAAAGCCCTTGCCAAAGGACTTTGATGATTGGATTGATGCGGTTGCGATGGCGCACAGCAGATATATCTATTATCGCTACAGCAGAAAAAAATATATGGACGGCTATTGCACGCATTGCCATCAGGAGGTAAAGGTGCATAAAGTACGGCATCGTGCAGAAGGTTGCTGCCCGAAATGCGGCGTAAAGGTTGTATTTCTTGCAGAGGGAAAAGCAAAACATATTTTTGACCATGGGCAGGCTGCTTATTTCCAGAAAACACCGAAAGGGTTTCTGGTACGGTATTTTTCTGTTTCCAAATCGTATTATGGCGATTACCGTAATCCAAAAATCAGCACGAAGGAGTTGATGCGAGAGTTTTACGAAGATAGCTTGGTTCTTGGCTATGAATATCGGCAGTTTAAACAGACCGGAAAAATCAGATGGTGTCAGGATTGGATGAAATATAGTTTCTTGGACGTAGCGGTCTATACAAAGAATCTGCATGCTGTTCTGAAGAATACGCGGTATCAATATTGTGCATTAAAGGAATTTGCCTCCCGTTGGGACGGGGCCGCAGTGAATCCTTATGGCTATCTGAAGCGGTATCAGAGTATGCCTGAAATCGAATACTTCGTGAAAGCGGGGCTTTATGCAATGGCCTACGAGCTTACAAGCTATTCCAATTATGCATATCGTGTGCAGAGGAATAAGAAGTCCCTTCACGAAATGCTTGGGGTTTCCAAACAGAATTTTCGCTTTATTCAAGCCTGCGATATGTCCTTCTATCAGTTGGATATATATAACAAACTGTGTAAACAGGGTGTGAACCTGAGCATCGGCGAGTTTAAGCGGTTCTATGATACATATAGAGAAAACACGAATGTTATCTTTACACTTTTACAGTATACGACACTGCATAAGGCAGAACGGTACTGTAATGGTTTTATAGACCGACAGTATGACCTTTTAACAATTATGGGCATCTGGAAGGACTATATCTGTTTTTGCCGGGAACTTGGATATGATCTGAAAAATAGCTTTGTCCTGTTCCCGAAAGATTTACTTGTCGCTCATAAATTAGCATATCAGGATGTACTGAATAGACGGGAGCAGGAGCGGAGAAAGAAAATACAGCAGGAAGAAGGCCGAGCAAAGCGATTACTGAAAAAATATCGGAATCTCTATGCCTGGAAAGATAATCGGTTCGCCGTTGTTGTGCCAAAGGATTTACTGGAAATCAAAGAAGAAGGGCACACCCTCCATCACTGTGTTGCAACTTATACCTCCCGTGTGGCAGACGGAACGAGTATTATCCTCTTTGTGCGGGATTTGCAATCGCCGGACAAACCGTTCTATACGATGGAGCTGCAGAAGAATAAAATCATTCAGTGCAGAGGATACAGCAATCATGTTATGACGAGTGAGGTACAGGAGTTTGTGAAACGATACGAAAGCAGAGTTTTGAAGAAAATCAGAGAGAAAAATGCAGCATAAAGGAAGTGAAAACACAATAAATGGGATAAAGCGAGGTGGATCACGTGGACTACCAAAAGGAACTGAAAGAATGGTATGAGCATTATGAGGCACGTTACAAAAAGGCTGTTTCTCTGCATATTGATGAGGGCTCCAGACACTACCAAGCCTTTCGGGAAATAGAGTGCAGATATGTAGCACTTTATCTTGTGATGGAACTGATGCAGAATCTGCCCAAGTATCTTTTGCAGGAAGATACTGAAAAACGGATAAAGGAGGTTATCATGCTGATTCTACAACAGCTATTTCTTGGTGAGGTTATTGTAAATGAGCATAGGCAGAAGGAATATATCAGTCGGCGTATTATGCTTTCAAGAGAGGATACTAGATCTATAGAAATATATCAGGCGGCAGAAAATGCCATAAGACGGATGGATGAAAGCACTTTTGCGTGGAAGGAAGATGCACGCTTTACAGCAGAATTTCAGGCAGATTTGTTTCATATCGTGCAGTGGATGATACTTGCCAGAGAAATGATAGTACCTGTAGAGAAAAATAAGAAAGGTATCTGTGCTTAGAAAGAAAAAATATATCTACTAAAAGAGACCTTGAATAACACCCCATTTGTTAGATAGTACGATAAACAAGTGGGGTGCTTTATTATGCCAAAAGGATTCCCGGTTTTTAACCTTCATTTTTTAGCTAGCATGCTAATTAAATTTCTCGAAAACGTGTAAAACTACGGATATAAAAACTTTGAAAATGTGTATAATTATGGTGTTAAAATTTTGGATTTCGTGATAAAATAAAGGCGTAGTTTTATTGTATAATTGAAAGGAGCTTTTAAATGAAGAGAAAAATATATGATGTGCTCCTGGAATGGAAGAAGGACGGAGCAGGAAAAACAGCATTACTGATTGATGGAGCAAGGCGTGTTGGAAAAAGCTATATTGTTGAGGAATTTGCCAAGACTGAATATAAAACCTACCTTATGATTGATTTCAATAGGGTAAATGATGAAGTGAAAGACTTATTTAATAATTATCTGAATGATTTGGATTCGCTATTTATGTATTTATCGGTTTATTATAATGTAAAGCTATATCCGCATGAATCGCTAATCATTTTTGATGAGGTGCAGATGTATCCAAGGGCGAGAGCTGCGATTAAATATCTTGTGGCAGATGGGCGGTATGATTATATTGAAACAGGTTCACTCATGTCTATTAAAAAGAATGTGCAGGATATTCTGATTCCATCTGAAGAACGCCACATCAGAATGTACCCGATGGATTTTGAGGAGTTTCTCTTAGCATTGGGAAATGATACCCTTATGGGGATTATTAAAAAGTGCTTTACAGAGAATAAGCCAATGGGTCAGAGCATGCACCGTAAGGCTATGGATTACTTCCGGCAGTATTTAATTGTCGGGGGGATGCCGCAGGCAGTTCAGGAGTATGTTTTATCTAAGGATTTTGATAAAGTAGATAAAATCAAAAGAGACATACTTACCTTATATAGAGCAGATATTATGAAACACGCAAGTGGTTATGAAATTAAGGTAGCGAGTATTTTTGATGAAATACCGTCACAACTGCAAAAGCATGAAAAGAAGTTTAAGTTATCATCTATCAGTAAAGAGGCGCGCCTGCGGGACTATGAGGATGCGTTGTTTTGGCTTGAGGATGCAATGATCGTAAATATCTGTTACAATTCTACAGCTCCGAGCATTGGATTGAAACTTAATATGGATCGCATGACCTTAAAATGCTATATGGCAGATACAGGGTTGCTGATCAGTCATGCATTTGATGAGAATGGGATTGTAAGTGAGGAGCTTTATAAAAAATTGCTCTTTGATAAACTGGAAGTAAATAAAGGGATGATCGTGGAGAACATTGTTGCCCAAATGCTTGTTGCAAGTGGTCACAAATTATATTTTTACTCCTGTTCCTGCAGGGAAGATAAAGAAGAAAGAATGGAGATTGATTTTTTGATTGCAAAAAGCAAAACAAGCAATCGCCATAATATTTCTCCCATTGAAGTGAAATCTTCCAAAAACTACACAATCACATCCCTAAAAAAATTTATTAGAAAATTTGATCAACAAACAAATACCCCATACGTTCTGCATACCGGGGATCTAAAAGAGGAAAATGGAATTGTGTTCCTTCCTTTGTATATGACACCGTTGCTTTAATGATCTTGGCGGCACAATTTTATATTGTGCTGCTTTTTCTTGGTGCATTTATGCGTGGAAATAAACCCCCAGTTTTACTGGGGGAAGATAAAACTTTAGTATATAAAAACCTCCTTGTTATAAAATAGCAGTGGTTTGACGACTGCATTGCTATAAAAAGGGCATGTGAGGTTTTTTCTGTAAAATAGTGTTTAAAGGTTCTTCTATGATACGATAAATATCATTAGTAGGACCTTTTATTATGGCAAGGTATAAGAAACCTAACCACTGAAATATTGCAAAGTGCGGCTACGCCGTCAGAGTTCCCAGACAATCTAAGGTAAAGGGTGCCTTCGGAATTTTTCCTTGTATCCGCAGTTTTGCCGCTATTTCAGTTATAATATGTTTTTTTATTTGGAGGCACCTAAGGCAGTGCCTTTTTTTATACTTATTTTTTAATGCCGCTGCTGCAAAGACAGTTTTATAAAAGTTTTGATTGCAGAATGGTAAGTCGTATGTTATGATAATTACATAATATTACGGGAGTGTAATCACAAGTATACTTTATATATGAAGGAGTGTGCTAATTTGCCGAGAGGAAAACAATCAGTAGGCCTTTTAACACAGCAGAAGGTACTGCGTGCAGCGGTGGCTCTGTTTCTGGAAAAAGGCTATACTAAAACCACGATCGGAGAGATTGCAAGGGTGGCAGGCTTTGAAGTTCTTTCGGCGGAGCAATAATTTTTTGAAAATTATCTTCTTGATTCTTCTTTTGGAGGGGCCCCAATAATATATTTTATTGTATTTTAACATTATAAAGGGAGGAATATTATGAGGAAAAAACTTTTAAGCTTCGTTTTAAGCATCATTATGGTTTTTTCTCTTGTTCCGGCAAGTGCCTTTGCGGCCACCGACTTTGAGCCGCCTAATGACGGTTATGAGCTTGTTTGGAGCGAGGATTTTGAATCTTATGATTCGGAGAGTTTTAAAGAGAACGAGGAATTGGGCTTTATGGCAAGCACCGATATGCCTGAAGAGTGGTCCGGCCAAGGGGCCTATGTTGTCGAAACTGGCGAGAACGTGCTTGCACCCGAAGGCAGCAAAAATTCTCTTTTTTTAAACGGAAAAGATGCTAAAGTAACAATTAAAACAAGCGATAATTTTGACCTTTCAATCGGTAAGGATTATTATCTTACCTTTGACTATTGGACGCTGAACGGCAAAAACCCAGGCAACAAACTTGCTGCCGAAATTACGCCGGTAGGGCTGTCGGGCGGCTTTTCCGGTGTGCATTGGAGAGTTGAACCAAGCACAGAGAAAATTCAGAATAAAATATTTGACTTTTGGCAGGCCGCAGGATATACTGTTAAGCTTGAGTTTTACTTTGAAAATAATCCGGCGGAAGATGTTGTGGCTTTTATCGACAACATTGCTCTTTGGAAGCCAAAAGGCGGAGAAACAAAATATAATCTTTGGGTGGGAAACACACGGGTTACCAGTGCAAATGCGGGAAATGTTTTGTCCACAGATACAGTTAACAACGGCAAGATTTCCTTTGATGCGGCAACAAACACCCTTACCCTTGACGGAGCAAATATAGACGAAGGACTTGCCTACAGCAAAGGCGGCAAGCATTATCCGATTTACGGAAAGCTTGATGAACTTAACATTAAAGCTACGGGAAAATCAAGCATTATTGGTACCTATGAAAGCACGTACTCCAGCAACTATTGCGGTATTTATAATGAAGGAGCAATTAATATCGAGGGGGACTCGAACCTTACCATAAACCTTGGAAAATATCGTGAGGAGGCTCAGGGGATTTATGCCACAGAGGGCATTACTGTTTCTGATAATGTGAAAATTACGATTCAAGACACTACTTATGATACGGAAAATAAATATATAGGTTTGTATTCTCCTGAAACAATTGAACTTAAAGGCGACTCGGAAACTACGGTGGATATAAACAACAGACATGACTATGTTTTGGGAATTGAGGCCGATGTTTTAAAGGTTTCGGAAGATGCCGTACTTGATATAAAGTCAAACAAAAAGGGCATTTCACATTCTGTAGCAAGCGGTTCAGGGTTTAAGCAGACAGGAGGCAGAGTGACTGTTAATGCGGCTGATGAAGGCATCTATATGGATAACTTTGAATTCGGCGGCGGAAGCCTTAACGTAACATCAGAAAAAACTGCCCTGCACACAGCAGATACTCTTAAATTTACAGGCGGCACGGCAGAGCTTTTTGGCAAAGAAAAAGCCATAGATTCCGGCAATGCAAAGTTTGATTTTTCAGGCTTTAAAAATTATGCCATTTCGGCAGGAGAAAGTGCGGGAGTTGCCGAAAAGCTTTCACAAGTTCCTGCCACAGCAGAAGAAATCGGTGTACATAAATATTATAAAATTGAAAAAACAGCTGCGCCCGCCCAAGAGTATGACCTTTGGATTTCTGGAGTGCAGGTTACAAGCACAAACGCAGATGATGTTTTAAAAGACGGTACAGTTTCTTTTGATGACGAAACAAATACATTGACCCTTAGCGGAGCAAACATCACAGGAAAACACGTCAATAGATTCGGGGCATCAATATTCAGCAACCTTGAAAATCTTGTTATTAAAGTTGAAGGTAATAACACAATTGATTCACCAAAAGATGAAACTACCACAAGCTATAGAGGAATATATTCCTCAGGAAACTTAACCATTTGCGGAACAGGCAGCCTTGATATTGCCTTTGCCTCCGACTGGAACTATATCTATGGAATTGACTCGGTAGGGCTTTTAACTATTGAGGAAGATGTTTCAATTAAAATGGAAAATGTTGTTTCAGGGACTGCGGCTTATGGAATTAATGTAGAAGGCGGAATTAAAGCTTTGGGCAACTCAAAGCTGGATATTACATTAACCCGTGCAGCAAATGCTTCAACCGTAATTAAAGCAATTAACGCTTTGGGGGAATTTGAGGTTTTGGAAAACACCGAAATTACCCTTTCCACAGAGATGAACAATTCCTGGGGGATTTTTGTAAGTCTAGGCGGATCAAGCAGGCTTAATTACATTCAAAAAGGCGGAAAAGTGAACGTTAAGAGTGCTGATGTTGGTATTGAGGTTACAAACTTCGACTTTAGCGGCGGAACGCTTAATGTGGTTTCAAATGATAAAGCCTTGTGTGTGAACGGAAAGGATTCCGTTACTTCGTTTACAGGCGGAAATGCAGAATTTTTGGCAAAAACCGGCGTTGCAGTTTATGAATCTAAAGCAATCACCTTTAGCGACGTGGAGGTTAAAGGCGGCTCCTCCAGTGAAGCTGCACAGCCTATTGAGGCTCCAACAAGCGCAGCAGAATTTAAAGCATATCCATATTTTGCAGTAAACGCAAAAACAGCACCATCGGAATATAACCTTTGGTTGGGCGAAATTCAGGTAACGGAAGCAAATAAAGAGGACATTTTAACCGACAACCCGACCTCTGCAAAATTTGACCCAACAACAAATACCCTCACACTTAGCAACGCAGGCTTTTTTGACTTGGTCGGTGCGCTTAGAACAGTAGATGGGAAAGCGGAATATGTTGGTATTTATGCAGATATGCCAAACCTTATAATTAATCTTGAGAATGAAAACATTCTTGCTATGGCAAGCTCGACTACGGCTCTTACATGCGACTATGCCATTGCAATTGCAAGCACAGGCAATATCACCTTCACAGGAGGCGGAACAATACATGTGGATGTTCCGAAAGCAAATTTTGCTAAGGGCAGCGGCATGAACATGGGAATTTTTGCCGAAGGCAACCTTACATTCGGCAAAAACACAACTGTTAATGTGAACACAATGAGTGGCAACCCCGGCGATAAAGTAGGATTTGTTTATGGTGTTATATCTTACGAAAAATGCGTTGTTCAGGAAAGTGCAGAGCTTAATATAACAACCAGCACGATCGAAGACAGTTATAAAGAAAGTACATACTTCATAGGAGCCATGGCTAATGGTTTTGAAATTAAAGACAGCGCAGAAGTTCAGGTATATTCGTCATATGTCGGCATTGAGTCGGACAGCAAGCCTTATACTCAAAACGGCGGCACAGTGAGGATTACATCCGAATATGCAGGTCTTGCTGTGGAAGGCATGGAATTCACAGGAGGCAGTTTAATAGCTGATGGCGAAGAAGTGGGACTTTCTATTGCATCTTCCTCCAAAAAATTTGAAATTTCTAACGGAATAATTGAGGCTACAGGAGGTTTGCAGGCGGTTTATTTGGGAGGCATTTTACCTGATACTTCAAAATATACCGATATGAAAATACTCGCAGGGGAAAGCAAAGATATTGCGGCAGAAATCACTTCGCTTCCTAACACAGCAGACGGATATAAAATATATAAATATCTGAAAATATATTCTGAAAATTATGAGCCTGAAGAAAAATATAACCTTTGGATTGGTGAAACACAGGTTACAAACAAAAATGCAGCAAATGTTTTAGCAGGTACTGTGAATGATGGGAAAGTTAAGTTTGATGCCAAAACAAATACATTGACCCTTAGCGGAGTAAACATTACAGAAAAAGCGAACATGGGCGTATGGGCTTCTGTTTACAGCAAGCTTTCAGGGCTTAACATTAAGCTTGAGGGTGAAAATACGGTTGGTGCACCGTTTGACGGCTCACTGGGTTATTCTGGGTATAACGGAATATATTCCGAGGGAACCCTCACATTTGTGGGCGAAGGAACCCTTAACCTTAACATTGCTCCGGAATGGACTTTTGCCTATGGAATTGGTTCCAAAGGGCTCTTAACTATTGGTGACAAGGTGACAATTAAAACAGACCACCAGGCAACAGCAGGCACCCATGAAGGAATTTTTGCCGAAGGCGGCTTAACAATTGGTGGCGATGCTAACATTAACCTTAAAATGTCGGGAGGCGGCACTATAGGTATCTGCGCTGCGGGAGACTTTAAGGTAACAGAAAATGCCAAGGTTGACATTGTTTCTGATTTGTATTGTTTCTATCAAACATCAACCAAGGGTGGCTTTGACTATGTTCAAGATGGTGGCAAGGTTAAGCTTTTATCAACCGGCAGCTACTGCATTTATGCGAAGAACTTCGATTTTAAAGACGGTAAAATGACGGCAGTAACCGATTATTGGTATGCATTATTCCTTTTGGGGGATAAAATATCCTTTAGCGGCGGCAGTGCGGAATTTTCGGGCAATCCTGCAATTAAGGCAAATAAAGACAGCCTTGCCACAATAGCTTTTGAAGGCGTAACAGTTAAAGCGGGCGACAGTGCAGAAAATGCAGCAGCTATTAAAGCGCCGACAAATAAGACAGAGCTTGAGGCTCATAAATATTACAAAATTGAAAAAACAACGGTTGAACCTGAAAAATACGATCTTTGGGTTGGCGGAATTCAAGTTACAAGTGAAAATGCAAGTGATGTCTTGGGCAACGGAAAAATTTCGTTTAATGAAAGCACAAAAACACTAACCCTTGACAATGCGGAAATTACAACATACTACAAGAAAGACATTGCCACGGGAAGTGGCCAAACAGATTCTTCCGGCTTTATGATATACAGCGGATTGGAGGATTTAACGGTTGAACTGGAGGGTACAAGCAAAATGCTTCCTTCCAATGTATCTGCAGGTGAATTGGATAATTGTTATGGTCTTTACTCTG
>ERZ838516.2859-NODE-2859-length-17052-cov-3.118433_pt1 | contig 17052 bp, 12 predicted proteins | sample MGYA00519910_ERZ838516 | MGnify/ENA primary metagenome ERZ838516 (study PRJEB31850, sample SAMEA3708837) | human gut metagenome | biome: human gut; feature: human-associated habitat; material: faeces | place: China | collected 2014 ... | reverse complement strand
AATATTATTGTAGTCGATCTGCAGGAGCTTTGGCCATCCAAAAGCATTGTGGAACGTCTGGATGCCTTTTTTGCTCACCTAAGGGCTTGCGTTGATAAAAAAACAACCAAGCTAAGTTGGTTCAATTGGGGCAAAGAATGTAAAGATTCCACTTTTGAATCCAATATTGAGCAAATGCATCGGCTATGTTTGAGCTATCCAGGTTGGATTTTCCTTCCATGGGATTTGAAGAATAAAACCAGCTATATGATTGATCATTTTGATCCCCTTGGAAAAATTGATAAGCTTTCATATCCTGCCCAGGTTGATTATATGTATGAGTACGTGAAATTTTTAGATATTGCAGGACGTCCTATTTTATCGCAATCGGCAGAATGCTTTTGGAGTCTATTGGAAGCAGGTCAGCAGGAACAGGAAGTAACGAAAGAAATTCGGGCCAAAACACAGACAATCTATCTTCATTTGCTGCGTACCTACCGGGAGCTTGGTAATTGGGAGCAAGTGGAGGCATGTAAGAAATCGATTCATGAAGAACAGTTAAATTATGAGGACCGCCAATTCCTTTGCGCAGAAGAATGTCGATTGCATCTATTTCGTTTTGAAGCAAAAGACCTGGAAGAACGCCTGGAAAAATGGAATATTTCAGAAGGCGATGTCTACTGGCCGATCATCAAAGCCTATCTGTACTCTGCTATCGGAGAAAATAAAAAGGCGATTGATCTGTTGATGAAAGATCTGATCACCGTGCGGAAACAGCTGATGAAGGATGGACAAAATGTTTATCTTGCGTCCATAGAAGAAAGTTGCGTATCGCTGGTGAATTTCATTCATCAGGCAGATACCATGAAATATGGTAATAGCGCAAACCTTGAAAAATGTATTCATCAAGCCAATGCCGTTTCCTGGTGGGATGAAAATAGTAAATATGACTGGCACTTAAAAGCAGAACAACATATCACACCACCACAGACGATAACATATCAATATGACCTTAGTAAAACTTATTCCATGCATTTTGGTCGTGATAATGCCGATATTTATACTTCTATGGAATATTGGAGATTTTTTGAACAGACAGGCCATACATTTCGAATCGGAAATGTTACCTGTGCCGGAGGTTTTGATGGCTCTATCAAACGGTTATATCGTTATTATCCATACTGGTGTCTGGTACAGATGCTTATTTCACAAGAGACAAAATATATTGATTACCTATTCGGAAGGGCAGATCTGGCACTGCTTACACAGCAACAGGCAGACGAGGACGCCCACGATTATCTGCACCTATTTGAAAGTGTGATTGAACAGTTAAAAGGAGACGATCTCTGGGTTCCAAAATCTGTTTATGAACAGGCTGCTAAAGTTTTACCGGAAATTCTTTTCCGCTTTACCTATAAATGTTCGGTTGGAGTATTGGATGAATTGCTGGATTTACTTCTGAAGTTATGCTTAAGTAACAGACAGACGAAGCTCCCGGGTATTGGTTCGCTATTAAAAGGAGTTGTCAGCGCATATACACCAGAGCAGCAATGGGAACGAATTCATAAGTTACTTCGTTTTCCTGTTGCTTCCGATCAATTTTCAAAATATCATGATCCGTTAAACGATATAAGCGTTCCTACGAAGAAACATAAGATGGAACCGGATTTGTATTACAATATTCTTCCACAGCTAAAGCAGCAGCTTGAATCAGAGAATGAGTTCATTCGTTCCGGCGCAAAGATTCGGTTCATAACACTGTGGCAGTTAATAGAACTGGACGAAAATGATAAACAATACTTGATCCAACAATTAGAAAAGAAAAATGATCTCCGCTCTGTCTATATTCTCTATCGCCTGAAAGAGAATGATCCAGTATGTTTAAAAACAATGATAGAAAACACTTGCGAACTTATGAAGCAGGACAGCAGCCAGGCACACTTCAGCGGTCGATGTGGTGGAGAATACGCCGAATTACTTTGGGCTATTGATGACATTGATTTTACAAGTCTGAATACCATAGAATGGATGAATACGTTAGAAACATTGATCCAGGCAATGATTCATTGGAAGCACAGTGCCTTTGGCGCTGAAGAGCGACTTCGTCAATGTTGTATCTTTGCCCTAAGACTCCTCATTTCCATGTGGGAAAAAGAACATTATCAGATGAATAAACCAGAAGAACAGGCTTACCAGAAGCTGAAACAGGCCGTAAAAGAAGTCTACGGAAGCGCAGTTGCTCTTGAAATCGCAGCATCGGAGCTTCATGCGCAAGACGATTGTGATTCCAAGAAACTGGAACATGATTTGTGGATGTGCAATGCCGAAAGCATTCATTTGGCAAATAAACTATTAAATCGGATATCGCATAGTAAAAAGATTCCGGATGAAAATTCTGTCATGTTGCAGTTCATCAAAAAAAGCTGTGAAATCTTTTCCATACGTCTGCTTCATGCGGACTTTGAAACTGAACTTGCTTTGATGCGATTCCTGCTAAAGGTAGCGAAAATGAATCTGCTTACTTCTGAAAATATTGACTTCATCAATCTGAAGCTGAATCAGTTATTAGAAGAAACTGTCATCACAAAAGAAGATGACGAAAAAACAGCGATTCATAAAACCTTAAGCCGAAAAGCCTCATGCGCTCTTGCTCTGGAATTTTATCACAAAAATGCATGCGCAGATGTTGTATTGAAATGGAAAGATGCGAGCGAAAATGTGGATGAATTTTTAGAAATACGGCAGATTGCAACTTATTTTTCTTAAAATAATATACTCGTAAGGAAGTAACTCATGAGTTAGTTTCTTACGAGTATATAAAAAATATTGATGTTTATAAATGAAAAATCCATATCTGGTAGTTGACAAAATATGGTATAATTCATTAGGAAAGTATCAGATTCAGAGCAGTTAAGAAGAGCAGATTTCTTCACTGAGTAAATTTGCTCTGAATGTGATTCTTTCCAATTATACCAGAAAACAGAGGATTTTCCCAGCAAAACAGCTGTTTTGCGGCATTTGAAAATGCCGAAGATATAAGGGAAACTTTAAGATTATTTTGATCCTGTCGCATTTACGGCCACAGAAAAGAATAGAAGCGTTATATGTCTGGGATTCAACTTTATTTATCTGGTCTCTGAGCCATAGGAAATACCATTGCTCGGTTTCTCCCTCAACGGTCAGAATGTATTTTTTAGTTTCCAGCATAGTATTATTCCTCTTTTGATGAAATGATCTTTTCTAGGATAGGGCTGAAATCAACATCGTTGATAGCTCCATATCTGTTTACAAAGTAGTTGCTCATGTAATCTTCACCTTTACGAATTCCAGCAGCTGTTTTGAAATCGGAAAGAGAATAATGTATGCTGTGGTTTGTTTTTTCATCTCTTTCAACAAATTTAATTTCATCCCTTCTGAACAATGATGCATCGAGGAAGATAGGATTATGGGTGTTAAAGATTAGCTGTGCGTGATTCTTATTTATTTCATCGTTATGGAAGATAGAAATGATGTTCACCTTTATTATATGTAAATATGATCGATTTATTCTTACGTTATGTATAGAGAGTATTATGACCAATTATAATGAAATTACACAACGAAGGGGGAAATTACAACACCTCAATTGCTCCATATCCTATCGCAATAATGCTTAGTTTATGATAGTATATAATTATTAAGCAAAACCGTTATTAATAGTTATATTTTAAGGCATTTACAAAGAAAGGTGGCTGGAAGCATGGGAAGATTTGTAAATCCGGACAGCAGTGCGTTTCAGGTTGCTCTTAACTCCAGAATATATGTGGATAAGACTGGCTTGATCGAGTATACAAATAGCGTTCTTGATACAACGAATGCCTATATCTGTAATAGCCGGCCGCGCCGGTTCGGAAAGTCTTATGCAGCGAACATGCTAGCGGCATATTACAGTAAAGGTGCGGATTCCGAACGGATGTTTTCAGGATTGAGGATAAGCAAAGATGCCGATTTCAAGAAGCATCTTAATAAATACGATGTGATCCATATTGATATTCAGTGGTTTTTAGCAAACTGTGATGATGCGGATAAAGTGGTCTCTTTTATAACAAAAAGTGTTCTGGATGAACTTCGTGTCATTTATCCAGATGCGTTACCGCAAGGGGTAGTGACTCTCCCGGATGCGCTTTCACGGGTAAAGGAACGTACTGGACAGAAATTTGTTGTTATCATAGATGAGTGGGATGTTATTATCCGAGATGGAGCAATTACAGAAAACATTCAGGATGAATACCTTAATTTTTTAAGGGGAATGTTTAAAGGTGTAGAACCAACGAAGTACATCCAGCTGGCATATCTTACGGGAATTCTGCCGATTAAGAAAGAAAGGGCCCAGTCCGCAGTAAATAACCTTGATGAGTTTACAATGCTGCAGGCAGATGAGTTGGCTCCATACATCGGTTTTACCGAAGCTGAAGTAAAAGGACTCTGTGAAAAATACAACAGGGATTTTGATAAAGTCAAAAAATGGTATGATGGGTATCTGCTTGATGGATATCAAGTGTATAATCCAAAAGCAGTTGTAAGTTTAATGACAAAAGGACGATTTAGAAGCTATTGGTCTGAGACCGGTTCGTATGAGGTAGTTGTACCACTCATCTGCATGAATTATGATGGGCTGAAGAATGCGATCATCGAGATGCTTTCAGGTTCAGAAGTTAAAGTTGATACGGCGACTTTCAAAAATGACCCGGCTAAGATACAAAATCGTGACGATGTGATCACCTACCTGATTCACCTTGGTTATCTAGGATACAATGAGGATAGTGAATCAGCATTTGTTCCGAATGAGGAGATCAGACAGGAACTAATCACAGCTGTGAGAAGCAGTAATTGGGATGAACTGATTGCATTTCAGCAAGAATCGAGAAAACTTCTTACAGCTACACTGTCAATGGATGAAAAACAGGTTGCCGCTGAAATCGATAAGTTTCATTCACAGTATACATCAATAATCCAGTATAACGATGAAAATTCATTGAGCAGCACAATCACTATTGCTTATCTGGGAGCAATGCAGTATTATTTCAAACCGGTGAGAGAGCTGCCCACAGGTCTTGGATTTGCTGATTTTGTTTTTATCCCAAAACCAGAGCATAAAAACACATATCCAGCGTTGGTTGTGGAACTCAAATGGAATAAGAATGCCACAACAGCTTTACAGCAGATAAAGAACAAGAGATACCCTGAATCAATTTTGAACTACACTGGTGAAATTCTTCTTGTTGGGATTAATTACGACAAAACCAGCAAAGAACATCAATGCCGGATTGAGAAATACGAGAAGGATTAATCCTGCCAGCCCGCTGGCGTGCAAATTCTGGTCGACCTGAACACTGATTCCGCTTGGAGCTGATCACACCTTCCGGTTATATCTGAGCACCTTTCCGGTCTAACCGAGCATCCCGTTTTGGATATGAGGATGACTACGATCAGATTCTCTGCTATGGCATTTCATTTTTTAAGAAGCACTGCATGATGAAGAAAAAGTGATCTGCATCTGTAAAAAACACAAACCATCAACGAATTGACCGTAAGCGCATAAATTCTGGGTAACTTTTCATCTACCGTTTTGCAGTCCATAATGATGATAGTAAATAGATTTTTACTCCACTCCGTTGATAGGAGATAGAAATTCACTACACATGGCGTTTTCATTATGGCTGACAAACGTGCCTTAGGACGTTCCCTGGATGAATGGATGAATCTGGTAACTGAATGCAGGCAAAGCGGTCCGACGGATGCTGCATGTTGCAATGAACATGGGATTTCTCCCAGCTGTTTTTACAATGCGTAAGCGCATAAATTCTGGGTGTTACTGGCCTCCTGCGCTGTCACATGACTTGCTCGTATGAATTGTCGCCAGCTTGATTAACTTTCTGTCACCAGCCCTTGCAGGGCTGCCGCCTGTATCCAGGCGGCAATAAATTTTACGTAGTCATGGTTCCAAGCATTTCATGCTCTACGACATACTTAATCATATAATCATCAATCAGACATTTTTGATTCTGGAATGCATACATAAGAACGGTATGGCTGAATATTACGGGTACTTTTACACCACCTGTCCGGAACGAGGAAACCATTGTTCCGGATTAATGGAAACCACTATTCCGGTCATTAGGAAACAACTCTTATAATGGATGTAAATATCAAATTTGATGCTAATTCATTATGAGGGAGGTCTTCACATGACCAAATATCGTGAAATCCTAAGGCTGACAGCCTTTGGTCTGTCGCTTCGTGACATTGAGAAAAGCCTCAAGGTTTCAAGAAAGACAGTTGTAAAGGTCCAGAAACGTGCAGATGAATTGTCTCTGAGCTGGCCATTGGACGAATCACTCACCGATGCTGAGTTGGAACAGCAGATGTTCCCGAAAGATTTATCTTCGAAATCCACTAAACGGATGCCTGATTTCGACTACATCCGTAAGGAACTGCTCAAAAACGGTGTCTGTGAACTTTGTATTTTAGTTCACATTCATACGCCTGTTTCCGGAACCGGCGTTGCCAGTGATAATAGCTTTGTTCGCAGATGCCATTCTCATCCATCCAGCTTTTGGCCGACTGCCTGCCGGCCTGAATGATTTTTTTCCAATGCTCTGCACGAACTTCATGAGTGCACTGATCCATATTCTTTAGTCCTCTCTTGAAAAAATCTATTGTTTTTCTCAAGTATGCACTAAAAATGGATTTAGCGAAAGGCGAGTGATTTGACCCTTACCTATTTCACATAGAAACCTCGTCATTTTTATCAACAATCCAATCAATAAACTCTCTTACAGCGCCTTCTCCGCCATCAAATTTAGAAACAAAATCAGAAACATCCCGAACTTTAGCAGCAGCATTTTTAGGGCTCCCAATAATCCCACCAGCTTTTTTGATAGCTAAGATACATGGTAAATCATTGAGATCATCTCCAATATACGCTACTGAATTCAAATTATATGTCACCTCTCTTAGTTTTTCAGTTTTATTGGACACACCTTGAAAAACAGCATCAATTCCAAGTTCTTTGCATCTATTCTCCAATATCTTGGAGGATCTACCAGTTATAATAATCGGAATAATTCCTCGTGGAATAGCAATATCATGGATTCCATATCCATCTTTAATGTTAAAAGCTTTTAATATTTCTCCATCGTTTCCCATGTATATTTTACCATCAGTCAGAGTTCCATCAACATCCATAACCAAATATTTAATTTTATCCATATTATTCATATTTAGACGGTGTAACAAACTTGATAGCAATACCGTCATCCTTTACTTTGCTAATAAATTGCTTATAGAAATTGTTTCTACGTTCTACCTGTTCAACATTGACTGGACGGCGCATGTTAGGATCATAATAATTTTCATTAATATTCACATCAAAACCATCAAATCCGGCCAGTAGAATTTCTTTTACGCCACAAGCTCTCAACAAATTGAGCGCAATAACAGAAGAAGAATCATGTGTACGCTCATCAGTCTCGATCCAATTTGAATAATTTAGAATTTTCACATTTCCTCTACCGCCTTTAGAGACGTTTGAGCAAACAATAATTTTCCGTCCTTCCGCTACAGCAATATCATAGATTTCTTTCCGTGTTGTAAGCAAATAATCTACGAAATCCAACTTTGTATTCAATCCAATAGAAACAACATCGTTTTTGTCTGTGATATCTCGAATTTGTTTCATCGCAGAGCGAATGTTCTTTCCTGGTGCAACCAAAAGTACCTTTTTTCCTGCAAATGCCTTTTTTAATTCCGCAACTACAGCACTATCTTCAACCGTTTTAATTTCATTATACCGTCGATACAATTCTTCAGCATAATTTTTGTCGAAAGAGACTTTCTTTTCTGGAGCAATCATTCCTAAGAGTTCCCCTACTTGATTGATTGGGAGCATATGCTTATTATAGAAATGGCTTGCATAACTCGGTGTGCATTGATTCGCTGCAGATAAATAATATTCTGGTGCATACCCCCAATAAAACTCCGAGTGTAATTGATTAATAACCTTATCAATCACTTCAAGAAGTGGTTCAATTTTGTACGTTTTTCCATAATATAAGTTCAAATGTTCCAATAAAAGTTCGGTATTAAGATTACCAGCACCCTTACCCATACCCATAATAGAACAATCAAGCATAAAATCTCGATTTGTCGGGAACTGTAGCATTGCAATTGCATTGGAATAAGACATCTGTAAATTATTATGTGAGTGAAATCCCAATGTCATTGATGGAATTAAATTGTGATCGACCAAATTCAAAATCCTACTCATATCATTTGGACGCATCTCACCAAAACTATCAACAATATAGAAGCCAGTTGCATCTGGGAGATGTTCGTTAACCATATTGATGAGTTCGAGGAGTTCTGTATCACTATAGCGAAGCGTAATCATCGGCTGAATATAAAACTTATACCCTTTATCAATAATCTTACGTCCTATAGAAATGATATCCGTCCTGTTCATTTTATGGAACGCCATGCGAATACCATCAATACCATTTTCTGTTCTACTATGTAAATTATCTACATTAAATTTTCCATAATCCATCATTGCAACATAAGTAACGCCATGCTTTTTGTGTTTTAAAATAGTTTCTGGAATCACACTTTCATTAATATATTGTGTTCTACCCGAACTAGATCCTTTATTTTCATCAATATACCCCATCTCGATTACATCAACACCTGATGCTTCTTGGGCAGACAGTATCTTTTCCATATAAGTCTGACCAAAATTAAAATCATTAACGCAACCCCCATCTCGCAGCGTTACATCCAGTACTTTTAAGCTATTCATAAGTTTCCTCTTTTCTTTTTATCTTTATGGTGGTAACATCATAGAACAACATTAACCAGAGTTTCAGCTAAGTCAAAGTCTTCTGGATTATCAATATCAACCATTTCCTTAAATCCAACGCATTTTACAAAAGGTTTTATACCAATTCTTCTTCCATACTCAAGAAATACTTCCTTTGTAAAGACATAAACACCTGATGTTTCTTTATAAATCGGCTGCAAATCTTGTGTTCTTGGTAAATTGGTTGCATCGAAATTTAGAGGTTTTCCATTTTGCCAAAGAAAATCTTGTATTTTTTCTGCGCAAAAAGCCGAATCGTATTCGCCACTTTTTACCGCTTCAATACATTCGCTCATTGTTTGTACGGAAATGAATGGAGCAGTTGCATGTGCAAACACATAAATATCAGAATCTAATTCCCTTACAAAGGCTGAAAATATTTGATTAAAATTTGCAGTAGGAAGATCCAAATCTTTAGATCTCTTTATAAAATTAACCCCTTCTGGAATAAAAGGAATCACATCTTCTGAACTGCAAAACACATTGATACTATCGCATAAGCCTGTTTTCTTTAAACTATCAAGTTCATATTGAAGTAATGGCTTTCCACCTAGCATACGTGTATTCTTTCCTGGGCATCTCTCATTTATTAATTTGATTGGCATAATGGCTACTATTTTCATGCTTTTTCTCCATATCTTTAATTTTTTAATCAACGTCTTTCTTTTTTATGACAACAACCCAAATCATTCCGAGTAGCGAATCTTTTTACGGACTTTTTCTGCTATGGACCGTTCCACAGCTCATTCCGATTCTGGATAGTTAGGTTGCGTTAAAAGTACAGAAAGAATTACTATAATTTTCATTATGACCTCATATGGTTACTTTCTTAAAGATGTAATCATGTTTTTGCTCATTGTTAACAGGTGCTTTATTGCTTTAATATTAATCGCTAAAAGAGCCACCATTATTACTGCTTCCAAAATATAGTTGGATAAATAGATTTCAATTATAGCCTGCACACACAGCAAGCCCCATGTATGCAATACTATTCCATATCCATCAATCTTTATTTCCTTACCTACTGCAACCTTTCTAACAACATAAATAATATATGAACATACCACTGTCGCTATTGTGGCTCCTTGAATGCCAATAAAATAAACAAACACAATATTCATTATAATGTTTGTTCCTGCCCCAATGAGGGCAGACCACATCATAGCTTTTGAGTTCTTCTGTGCAGACAATATTGGACCAAGCAATCCAGATGCGCAATTTAAAACACTTGCTATTAACAAGAATGGCACATACTGCCAAGCTTGATAAAAATCTCTTGCGTATAAAACATGCGCAAGAGGTCTGGTCAACAAAATCAACCACGAACAAGCAATACACATTAATAGATTAATACTTATAAATGCATTTCCATAAAACTCAGCTGTATCACGTTCTCCATATTCTTTAATGGCTGAAATTTGCCACGCCTGTATAAAAATCCCTTGAAGTGTATTAATTATTTGTGGAATTTTGTAAGCTACAGATAATACTCCGTTTGATGCAAACCCCAACATGAATACAACTACATATTTGTCTGCTGTGCTGTTCACCCACCAACCTACTGTTGTAACAATCAGAGGAATCGAATAGAGAAGCATTTCTTTTTGTAATTGTTTATTACTACATTTAAAATCAATATACTTCCAGACTTTAATACGAACTGCAAGATAAAGACAAGACATTAACTGGGTCAATATGTTAGCAAAGAAAAATCCTATAAGCCCCCATTTAAACACAAGCAGAAATAAAACATTACTAGCAATCGTTACAACGGTACTCACAACCCCTGCAACACCCATATCTATTACTTTTTCTAATCCTTTTGCAAATTGAATCAGAAATTGATTAAATACATAGGATATGTAGTAGAAAAAAACAAACAACTCTAACCCATTAATATTGGACCATAGACCGGTTATATTTAGCATATACATGCCAATGCCAAATATAACTATACTTAGAAACACGAATTTCATTCCTATGTAGGCGATATATTTTTTATCATATGTCTGATCCATAGAAAAGCGCATTACAGCATCGACAATATTCAAGGTAAGTATAGGATATAAAAGTGTAGCTATAGAAACTGCCAAATCATAAGATCCGTATTCGGTAGTTGATAGAACACTTGTGTATAATGGAACAAGCAGGAATACTAAGATTTTTGATGAGAAATTACTAATCGTTAGTATTCCCATGTTTTTCATTAAATACTTTGATTTATTCATAAAACATCTTCCAATTTTTTTGATATATTAACTGTTGTAATATTCCATCATATCTTCATTTTTAAGCAAATCTTCTATACCATCTCTTGCCAACGTCTTTTTACAGTCAAACCATACTGAATTTTTGATTTCGGCAACTTCTCACCTAATATTTTCTTCACACACAAATAGGGCAAATTAACTCCCGCATAATAAAACACGGGGACACCTGCAGTTATTCTTGGATTGCATTCCATGATGATGGGTATTCCATTAGCTCTTTCTTTTATATCGAATCCTATATTCCCGTCAAGATTGAGATCTGTAATAATATTAGAGCATAGTTTTTCAATATCCGTTCGTTTAACCACTTGACTATCTAACATGATACTGTTTTCCATGTGTAGACCTTTTCTACAACAGCACTCTAGAACCTTTCCCTTATCGGCTAGTGCATCAACTGTAAACTCCGCTCCAGGAAGATATTCCATGACCAGTAATTCAGGGAACTTATTTTTCTCTGCCAAGATTTGACGAAATTCTTCCAATTTCATTTCACTTGAAGAAGGTTTATCATTAAAAAACTTATCAAACATTGAGGTGTTTGCATTCAGAATTCTAAATCCACGGCTTCCACTTGCATTCGTTGCTTTTACACACACTTTTTTTAGGGGATACCCGAGTTTAAAGACTGCCTCATCTAATTCGTTTAGCGTTTTAATCGAGTAAAACTGTGCGCAGGGATATTCCCGATCCCTCATATATGATAATAATTTCAGCTTGTCATTGGCCACTCTAAGTCCGTCTATATTGGATACAGATATTTTTGTTCCAATGCTTTCAAACTTATCTCGGCTTACTGATAACTTTTCAAGTTCAACCGACATGATTGGTAGAACCACATCGACTTTTTCTTTTCTACAGATATCCAAAAGAACGTCAATATAAGACGGATCATCACCACGAGGAACAGCATAATAAGCGTCTACCATGTTAAGCATGGTCGGGTCATCACTCATATCTGCTCCAGTTAATCTAATGTTTCTTTCCCCATTATTCCTTAAACACGCCGTAGTTCCAGGCATAAAAACATTACCTGCCGCCGTGATAAGAACCGTTATATCTTTCATACATTCACTCCTTGTTTAAAAGCAATATGTTACTAAAATATCATCATATGTTTCTTTGCCTTTTATCAGAACATCTTTGTTATCTGGCGTAACTGCAATCATTGCACAGTTGGGTCTAATAAATGGAGGCTTTAAAACATTAGAATATCCTCCTACATTTCCAAAAACTATATAATCTCCAACAGCCAATTTGCAAGTCACATTCCTGCGCATTACATCCTGTTCCAAACATGTATAACCAGTAAAATCAATATTGGAGAACTCACTTTGTGTACCACCCGTTGAAACAATTCTAATCGGCAAGTCTTTTAGCGTACATGTTTCTCCCAAATTATGCTCACTACAATTTAAGACCGCAAAAGCCTTACCCCTTATGGTTTTTATTGCATCAACCTCCGATATTAAATCAACGAAATGATTGATAAGCGTTGTTCCCGGTTCTGTTATCAAAATCGGCTTACTCTCTTCAGAAAAATCAGCATAATGTCTCGCAAAAGCACCAGCGACAACCGTTGCGTATTCGTGATATGACGGCACATTTTCAAATTGTTCAGCGAATTCCGGATCCATTGTACCAAACATTCCGCTTCCCAAATCGATGTACTGCGGTGGCTGACAAAAATATTTGTCAGCCAGTGCTAACATCTTTTCTGCCCTAAGTTTCCATTTTTCTATGCTCCTGCATCTACTTATATGGCAGTGCAGACCAACCACAGAAATATTTAATTGCTCTCTCAAAAGCGAAAATACGCAGTCCAATTCACTTTCGTCTATACCAAACCTCGATATAAACGACTGGCCAACATCGGCATTAACTCGAACTGCCACTTCGAACTTTTTATCTTGATGTTCCTGTGCAATTTGAGTTAGCGCAATTGCTTCATGCATATTATCGATCTGAATCTTGCAACCGTCCAGAAACGCACTTACACCATCAGTTTCTTTATTAGGACCATTAAAAATAATATTTTCGCTTTTATATCCCGTTTTTTGGGCAATATAATACTCCATTCCGGAGACAACTTCAGCAAATCCTCCTAGCTTTTTTACGAGAGATACAATATATGGAGAATAATTTGTTTTAAAAGAATACGCTATATTATACTTAGGATATATGCTTCTAAATTCTTCTTCTAAGTTCTTATAATTCTGGACGAATGCTTTTTCATCAAAAACATATAATGGTGAGCCATATCTCTGAACAATTTTTTTTATGTAATCAAGGTCATAAGTTTTCATTTTTATTCCATTCAATTTAGCAGTATGACAATAAAGAATATTAGTTCTTGCTTTATCTACCAATTAATTTTGTGCCCCTACCAAAGTCCATCTCAATTCTAAGGACCTCAAACGCCTCGGCAAACTTCTTTCCAATTTCATAGCCTCTAAAACCACATCTGCATCTGACGCCTTCAACCCAATCCTCTCCTGAGAACTTATTATATTCGGACTTATGTTCTCTTAAAGAATTAAGTTTCTTCTCCAGCGTATCCTCGATATCCACATAAAGGTCAGGCTTAAATGCGACATAGGATCTACCAGAAGGTGTAATTGGCTCGTAGAAAAACACCGTATTTCTCCTTCTGGCAGCAGCAATTGTAGCATTTGAAACGCCCGCATGTGCTTGATGAGTATCGAACGGATGATGCGTGAAGATAACATCCGGATTATAATTGGTAATGCAAACATCAATTGCGTTTACAACATCAGACCGCCAAGGAATATCTTTGGTGGGGAAATCCAGAATCTCAATATCCTGAATTCCAAGAGCGTGCAACGCATTGGTGCCCTCTCTCACGGCGACATCATTTTCTCTTTGAACTTTGCCATCTATATTCGTATAGCCCGACTTACTCATAATGAGGACTTTAACCTCATGTCCGTTTTCAATTGCCTTGGCAAGAGTGCCTCCACATGCAATTTCAATATCATCCAAATGTGCTCCAACTGCTAAGATTTTCATTCTACTCTTCCTTTCAAATAATAATCTTGAATTATTCACGACAAAGCCGTGAATGTGGCTGAAAGCCACATAGTTACTATATTTTAATTATCCCAAATTATCAGATATAAGGTTTTTAAAACCATTCCAACTAAGCGAAGTCTCAACCCAACTGACGCAACACGCTGCTTATCATAATTGACATCACTTATATAGCGTATCACAGTGTCAACTATATTCAGAGTCATAATGGAGAACAAAAAGCACACTCGTGTATAGTAGCACGAGCAGAAAAACCGATATTTTAGACGCAAAATTATTGACAGTTAACATTTCAACATTTTTGAGCAACGTTTTACCATTGTTATGTACTAACCTCAAACAGCCATTATTTTTTCAATTCATCCAATGACTCAACGGCCTTAATGCCTTCAAGTGAAAATTCGCTTATAAATCTATCTATTATCTGACTAGTTTCGACAGCAGCCAGATTAACCCGATAATTACAGCACTTATATAAGAACATTGCCTCTGCTTTTTTTTCTGTTATCATATTTGCACCTATAACGCTACCAGAATTAACTGTCAAAAGAACTTTCGATGAAAAATTATTGTTCAGCTGAATGGCCTCCCACGGTATTTCAGAATGTTCATAAACATGAATTCCCAGTTTTTTGAATACATTCCTCATATCCCGTGGATGAGTCTTCACAATCAAATTTTCTTTTCCAACAATTTCTGCTACTTGCTGTACAAGTTCTGTTTCTCCGATTGGCGCTCCACCTTCAAAATCGTACACACTTGTGAAAAAGATATATTTTTCATTAATAATTAACTTTTCATCATCAACATCAAACAACTCTTTCAGCTTATTCCCAATAACTCTACAATCGGCAATTTTAGGCACCGCTATCGGTGTAAGATTTCCTTTATAAAACTCCGGATAGAAACAATAGAAATTCTGCGTTTCCTCATCCAGTGTTGTTTTTTTCATTTGCCATCTTATTGTATTACAAATATTGAGTCGACTGTTTTTCAAAAACTTCGAATCCTCGTAGGACAAAATTCCTTCTTCATATCTGCTGCAGATCAAATTTTTATTTTTTAACTTTAACTTGTCGTATATTCCATAGATATAAACGTCTGCATTGTAGTATACAAGTTCATCGTATTGATTATTTATTATTTCGGCATCATCCAATCCAAACACGATGCATTTTATTTTTTCTAATGTCTTAAAAATATTTGATTCCGGTCTGCATATAGCTGAATTTGCTCTCCAATAAACAGTATGAAATAGGTTGACCCTATTCAAATTAGAATATACTCTGTGTGCATCGTTTGACTGATCCGAGATAACGATATCCACATCATCGTTATCCATAATCGTCTCTGCCATTTGCATTGCGACAATTAATTGATAATATGTATTACAGCTAATTAAAATTTTTCGATTCACTATGTCTTACTTCCCGCCAATCTGTCTTTTTCGTGCAAAAATAGATTCCCAAAATGCAAAAAAATATTGTTTCGCCTCCACCAAACTGAAAAAATGATAGTAAAAAATAAATAATCAATGCCTGTATAATTGGATTTTTAAATACCATATAAATATTCTTTTTTATAAATCTTCCCCAAACCAGAATATATGCAATTCCGCCAAATACGCCTATCTCGCAAAACATTTGCAATATAACACAATGCATATTATCTTCCTCGTATAAAATTGGTGATACTTTCATCAGCCCTTTCATGCAGTTTCCCAGACCTACTCCCATCGGATATGTTTTTATCAGATTAGGAGCATACTTCCACATTGCAATTCTCCCCATACTTCCCACATCTCTTCCTATTTGGGTAATTCTGGAAAATATCTTTAAAACATCTCTGCTGTATGATGGTGAGTTCAATAGAATCGCACAGCCGACTATACCTAACAAGGTAAATGCAAATATTCTTTTTATCCTTTTTATAGCTTTTTCAAAAGGAATTTTTTCATAAACAAAAAACATTGCTACTAATATATCAGCAATCATGCCACATCTTGAGGCATATAATAAAGAAAACGCACTTGAAATACCTAGTGGTAAAAAACGCCACCATTTATCCCAGAAAAACACAGATAAAATCCCAAGCCATGTTGCCTCAAGATTAACACCGCCGACTATGACGGTCTCAAGTGCTGGGTGGTTTAGTTTCAAGTAAAAATATTCAGAAAAAACTTTATAATTCGAAATATCATTTATTGTAACAACCGTTATGCATACCCCCCATACTTTTTGTAATAAGACCATCCATCTATCAAATGTTATACTTTTGCCCAATGTACAAAAAATGGTCAATACAACTATCCCAAATATATAATTAAAAAATCGTCGTCCAACCCCCATGAATAGCATCATACCAAAAGAAACCAATATTCCATACGAAAAAATAATTAGCACAGTCTTATTTGGTAGAATACAGTTTCTTTTTCGCAAAAGAAGTATGCAAAGTACACCCAAGACAGCATACATCGGCTTTAGACTGATTCCATTTATCCTAAACATATCTGGCAATAGAGCAAAGATAATAAACATCGTAAATAGAACCTCAATATTAAATACTCCTGTTATTTTTCCTTTTTTTATTCTCAATGTCTTCATATTATTTTTTGTTTTTTATTTTTTTAGCAAAATCACTTGCGCGATATAGTATGTAGAACGGAAGTCTTCCGCATTTTGCCGCGACCACTTTGACAAGATCATGTTTTTTTGCCAGACCAGATCGTATGAATTCATTTCCATCTTCAGCGATTTTTTTTCTGATTCTTCTTTGTTCCTCGTTGAACGCATTCCACCCAACATATAAAATTCTGCTATAAAGCTTGAGGTAGATCATCATGGTCATTCTCATTAT
>ERZ838516.2828-NODE-2828-length-17278-cov-3.802357_pt1 | contig 17278 bp, 17 predicted proteins | sample MGYA00519910_ERZ838516 | MGnify/ENA primary metagenome ERZ838516 (study PRJEB31850, sample SAMEA3708837) | human gut metagenome | biome: human gut; feature: human-associated habitat; material: faeces | place: China | collected 2014 ... | reverse complement strand
TGCCGGGAAGTCCTTCTGGACAACGGTCTGCTGCGGCAGATAGCCGATTTCATTTTTCCTCAGCCCATCGCCTGTCAAAATTCTGCCGCTGATAGGTGGCTGCAAGCCGAGAATCGTTTTCATAAGTGTACTCTTGCCGGAACCGTTTTCTCCTACGATGCAGAGATAGCTGCCTGCAAAAATCTCAAAATTGAGTTCTTGCAGAACGGACTTTCCCTCATAGCCGACACAGAGCCTTTGACAAATGAGCTGAGCCATGAACCTACCTCCTTATCTCAATGCTTCCTTCAGCACGGAAAGATTTTTCTCCATAACGGAGAGGTAAGTCGTGCCATTTTTCACATCTTGAGTAGTGGTGGATTGCATGGAATCCATCGTCAGCACCTTTTGATTTTTCGTTGTCGTGTTCCGGACAATGGTTTCGGCAATCTTGTGCTGTGCGCCCTCAATAGTCAACACGCAGGGCAGCTTCCATTCGTCCACCCTCTTGGCAAGGAACGAAATGGTCTCAAAGCCGGCTTCGGTTTCAGCGGAGCAGCCCGCAAAAGCGGCATAGTAGCGCAGACCATAATCATCCACCAGATAGCGGAACGGAAAACGATCGCCAAACAGAATGGTTTTATTGCTTGCTGCATCCACGGCTGCCTGATACTTTGCGTTAAGAGCAGACAGCTTCTTTACATAAGCATCGGCATTGGCGGCATAGATATCCTTGTTATCGGGGTCAAGCTCCTGCAAGGCCTTGGAAATCACTCTGACCAGCATTTTCGCGTTTTTCAGGGACAGCCAAACATGCTCGTCAGCTTCCTCCTCGTGCTCGTGTTCCTCTGCATCGTCATGTGCATGGGCATCCTCGTGCTCGTGCTCCTCCTGCATCCCCTCAACGATTTCTTCCGTTTTTACGGAATCACCCAGTACCTCCAGCAAATTGATGACCTTCATATTCCTGTTGGCGGCATTTCTCAAGGCATCCTCTACCCAGCCGTCGGACTCGCCGCCTACATAGATAAACAGGTCGCAATCCGAAATTTTAACAATATCATCAGCGGTGGGCTGATAGCTGTGCAGGTCAACGCCGTTGTCCAGCAGCATTGTAATTTCTGCATTATCAGCCTTGTCACCAAGGATTTCCCTGACCCAGTCATATTCGGGGAAAATGGTGGTGACAATGCTCAGTTTGTCAGTCTTATTGGTATCATTCTGCTTTCCGCAGCCGGCAAGAGCGCCGACAAGCACGAAAAGCGCAAGCAGCAGCGCAGTTATCTTTTTCATGATTATATTTACCTCCGAATTATAATAAGAACTTAAAAATAGGCGCAAAAATACAAGGGCAACGGCAACGCCGCAAAAGCCTATCCGAAAACAGATAGACTTCACCCTTGCAAAAGGCTCTTATTTAATTCGAAAGCTTCACCTTGAGAGATACCAAGGTATCTCTTTGTGCATAGTCCGTGCAGAGAGAAATACACCTGCACAAAGTATATGTAAACGCAACAGCAACGGCTGTGACGCATACAGCAAGCGAAAGACCTTTCAGTGTGTTTTGGCAAGCCTCGACCTGATAGCAGATCGGGCAGCCTTCGCCCACGCAATCGTGGTCGGCTTCTGCCGCAACAAAAAGAGCAGAATAGAGCGTGATGACCAGAACCGTCACGGCAAGAAGCAATGCTGCAATCCTATTTCTCTTTTTTCTTTCCATTCTGCTCACCACCCTTCTATTTTCTACTCCTTTATTTTCTGCAATCGGCGCAAACGCCATACAGAATCGTTTCCGTTTTGTCGATTTGAAAGCCTGTGCTTTCCAGCGTGCTCTGCAGAAGCTGCTCCGCTTCCTTTTCTCCAAGATGAATGCTTTTCCCGCATACCCGACAGGATAGATGCAGACTGTCCTTACATTCCTCTGCGGCAATATATTGATAATACACCTCTCTGGTGTTCTCTCGGATACTGCGCTTCAGAATTCCCTCCTCCTCCAAGGCGGATAAATTACGATAAACGGCGCTGATGCTGATGCTTTCTGCCGTCAGTGCATCGGCTATCTGCCGTGCGGTCATCTGTTCATCTGTATGCTCTGAAAGATATTCGAGAAGCTGCTTGCGCTGCCGCGTCAGATACCTTGCCATCAGCCACCCCTCCAATTTGCAACTTATTTGCAAATTAGTATACCGTACTGTTTTGCATTTGTCAATATGCGAATTGATTGCAAATAGAGGGTATCGCCATCAAGCGGCAATCCACTTCCAAGAGCCCCCTGTAAAAATTTTTAAAAATTTTTGCATTTTGGGTGAGAGTTTTTCCGATTTTATGTACCTATATAAGTGAAAAGACTTTTCAGCCACAGCTTCAGACAAACCGGAGAAAGGAGGTTTGAACAATATGTACGATACCGCAATACGAGTCGCGCTCGTCAAGCAAAGAGTGCGCGAAAACACCCGTTGGATGCAGCTTCGGCACGATACTGCTGTGGGAGAGCACGAGCGACCATGTGTCGATGAACGTCGTTTCCTTTGCAGCGGCGGCAGCGATTATCGCGCTGTGCATTCGGCTCAGAAACAGAGAAAATCAGAAAAAAGGTGGGACGAGCAAGTCCAACCGAAACGAACAGGAGGAGAAAGCCTATGAAGAAACGAATACTCAGCATCCTGCTCACCTTGTGTATGGTGCTATGCCTTGTGCCAACGGCGGCCTTTGCCGAGGACAACGAGGATGCGCCTACGCAAGCGTTGACAAGCGTCGATATTACCTTCCCCAAACCGGAGGCAGGCAAAAAGATAGGAGATGGCTCGGCGGCATCCGCCAACACGGACAGCGGTCTGAACCTCTATCTGTTCGGCCCCGCGCTGTGGCAGCAGGGCAGCGAGCCCAAAAAGCTGAAAGCGGATGATACTTACCAGAAGGACAGCATCTATCTGCTGAATTTCACCTTCTACACGCAGAAACCCATCACAGATGAGACTGTCTTGACATTCAACGGCAATCCTATTACGCGCTATCCAGATTATCCGGCATTTGAAAAGGCAGCAAGTGACTATGACGGGACGCAGGATGCCTACCTTGGCTTCGTTATGTTCAGCGCGGAGGGTACCGGCGATCCATCGATGAAGGATCTGAAAGATCTCTATATTGTCGGGCTCTACGCCATTATCCGTGCGCAGGAGGCGCAGACCCCGGAGGATACGGTCAAGGAGCAGTTCACCCTCACCTCCGGCGACACCTATTACTTTGACCTCTCCGACGAAAACATTCCCGGCACGGTGAATGACGCTTTGCCGGATAATACGCTGCATTATGTCCCCTTTACCTACGCCGGAACAGTGGATGCTTACAAGCTCACGTCGGAGGCGGCAACCACCGAGGAGTATGCAAAGAACAACAAATATGCCCACAGCCTGTTTGTGGCGGATTATGCCGTAACGAAGGATGTAAGCAGGGATGCCCTGAATACCGCAAAGCTGATTTTCGGCAAGGACTATGCCGCCAACGGCGTGGGCTATACGCTGCGTGCGCCGTCTGTGGGAAGTGGTCGTACAGATTCGAGTGAGCCCTATCGCGGCACGCCCCAAAGCAACGAATGGGACAGGATGCTGGACAAGGACGACAAATATATCAAAAACTGGGGCAAGATGTTTTCGTGGGGACAAGATACTTGGAGTACTTCTGCGCCGCGCTGTGCGGTCCGTGGGTACGCCTCTGCCCGCTACGGGGATCACCACTCGTCCTGGTATAATTACGTCGGCCTCGGTTTCCGCCCCGTCCTTGAAGTTCTGAATCCCGACACGCTTGGCTCTAACGGGCTGAAGGTCGTTACCCTCGACCTTGGCGGCGGCAAGCTGGGCGGTAGCGCTGAGGATATTCAAATCATCGTGAAAAATGACAGCGAGTTTACAGCGCCTGCATCCAATGGTCTGACACGCCCGGACGGAAATAACGGCAGCAGCTTTATGTGGCTTGGCAGCGACGGTAAACTCTACGCGCCCGGTGAAAGCGTCTCGGCGGATGTAACCAAGCTGACAGCACTGTTTTACGAGCAGTTCAACCTCGCCCTCGGCGGCAGATATTATTTTGACCTTTCGGCAATGGGTATTCCGGGCACAGCAAACAGCGGAAACTCATATGGTGCGGCTTCTTTGCCGGATACGTCGCTGCACTATGTCCCCTTTACCTACGCCGGAACAGTGGATGCCTACGCACTCACATCGGAGACGGCAATCACCGAGGAGGATGCAGAGCAAAACAAATATGACCACAGCCTATTCATTGCGGACTACAATGTAACGCATAATATAAGCTGGGATGACCTGAATACCGCAAATCTGATTTTCGGCAAGGACTATGCCGCCAACGGCGTGGACTATACGCTGCGTGCGCCGTCCGTGGGAAGTGGTCGTACAGATTCAAATGAGTCCCTACGCGGCACGCCCCAAAGCAACGAATGGGACAGGGTACTGGACAAGGACGAAGGATATATCAAAAACTGGAGTAAGATGTATTCGTGGGGGCAGGATACTTCGAACCATCAGAGTGGAACCGTTGCAGTTTGCGGGAATAGTTCGGTCCGCTACCGGAACGTCATCACTACTACGAATTCCTACCCGATCGTCGGTTTCCGCCCCGTCCTTGAAGTCCTGAACCCTGACACACTGGGCTCTGACGGGATGAAGGTCGTTACCCTTGACCTTGGCGGCGGCAAGCTGGGTAATAGCTCCGAGGAGATTCAAATCATCGTGAAAAACGGCAGCAACTTTACCGCGCCTGCGTCCGATGGTCTGACCCGCCCGAACGGAAATAACGGCAGCTACTTTAAGTGGCTTGGCAGTGATGGAAAACTTTACGCGCCCGGTGAAAACGTTCCGGCAAATGTAATCAAGCTGACGGCGAAGTTTGCCGGCGGCAGTAGCGGCAGTGGCGGCGGTGGCGGCAGCCGCAAACCGTCCGTCACCTATTACACGCTGCACTTTGAAACCAATGGCGGCAGTGCTATAACCGACATGCGGGAAGCAAACAACACCCGTATCAGACTGACAAAATACGTTCCGACTCGGCATGGGCATACCTTTATTGGCTGGTACAGCGACCAAAGCCTGACAAATCAGATTTCCGAGGTTTCTCTGACGAAGAATATGACCGTATACGCAGGCTGGCGCGCGGATGAAAATCCGGACATAGTCGTAAACCCCTTTACTGATGTTTCTGAAAAGGACTGGTTCTACAACGATGCGATGTTCGTTTACAAAAATGGTCTGATGCTCGGCACAAGCAAGACCCTGTTCAGTCCGCACGGGACGGTGACACGCGGCATGATGGCAACCATTCTCTGGCGCATGGAGGGCAGCCTCGCGCCGAAGGACGAAAATAGCTTTACCGATGTGGAAGCCGGAAGGTGGTACGCCGACGCAATCACATGGACAACAGAGAATGGCATCTTTGCAGGCTACAGCAAAGACAAATTCGGTCCGGACGATCCCATTACCCGTGAACAGCTTACCGCCATCTTCTACCGCTACGCGGACTACAAGGGCTACAAGCTGACCATCACGGGAAATCTTGACAAGTTCGAGGATGCGGACAAGATCACGGATTACGCAAAAATGGTAATGCAATGGGCAGTCGGCAACGGATTGATAAAGGGAAAATCCGAAAATCTGCTTGATCCACAGGGTACGGCAACCCGCGCGGAGATTTCCGCCATGCTTCACCGCTTCATTGAGAAGGCTACGCCGATGCAGACGGACTGATAGACCGAAAATTATCGAAAAGAAAACAGACTCACTTTTAAGGGTGTGGGCTATTTGCCCACACCCCTTTTTTATCAATCTATTGACGTGTACATAAAATCCATGTTATGTTATCTTTTCAACCTACTTGGCAAAGAGCGAAATTCTGGCTATAATATGTAGCGTACTACATATTAAGAGAGGGATGTTGCATGGAAGAAAAGGATATTGGCTATTTAATCAAGAATATTAACGACAAGCTAAAGGTAAAAGCAGACGCTGACTTAAAGCATAGTAATTTAACCTTGGCGCAAAGCCGTGTGTTGGCTTTTTTGGATCGCAGGGGCGGTCAGGCAACGCAAAAAGAAATTGAAGTTTACTTAGAGGTTTCCCACCCTACTGTTGTCGGCATTATTTCACGCATGAAACAAAACGGACATCTTCGGTGCTGGGTAGATGAAACTGACAAGAGAAACAAAATTGTCGCTCTGACGGAGCAGGCAAAAGCCTTGGGGGAGGAGATGGAACAACGAATTTCAGCTAATGAAAAAATGCTTCTTGCTTCGCTCTCGGAAGCTGACATCAAAAAATTAAAGCAACTGCTTTTGATAATATATAACAATTTAGAATAGGCAAGCCGATGAATATCGGCTTTTCCTTAAATACAATATGTAGCGTGCTACATTAAGGAGGTTCATCTATGATTAAAACATTATCTCGGAGCTTGCGTGAATACAAAAAAGGCTCTGTACTTACAATTCTGTTTTCTATCTTGGAAGCAGCCTTTGAAATTACCATTCCCTCTTTGTATGGCAAAGGACATTGACGAAGGAATTGACCTTGGGAATATGAATGCCGTTTGGAAATACGGCATAATCTTACTTGTTTTTGCCCTGTTTCAGCTTATAACAGGTGTTTTATCGGCACACATTGCCGCCCGTACTTCGGTAGGATTTTGTGCCAAGCTGCGGCAGGATATGTATGATAATGTGCAGACCTTTGCTTTTTCCAACATTGATAAGTTCTCGACGGCTTCCATCGTAACCCGTCTGACAACGGATGTGACGAACATTCAAAACCTCCGTTACCATGGTTCTTCAGAAAAACGAATTATTTTCTGGTACAATTAAAGAAAATTTGCGTTGGGGCAATGAAAATGCTACTGACGAAGAAATAAAACACGCCTGTCATCTTGCCTGTGCCGATGGATTTATGGAAGCCATGCCAAAACAATACGACACCTATATTGAGCAAGGGGGTAACAATGTTTCAGGCGGTCAAAAACAGCGGCTTTGTATTGCCCGTGCATTGCTTAAAAATCCAAAGGTTTTGATTTTGGACGATTCCACCAGTGCTGTGGATACCAAAACAGACGCTGCGATACAAAGAGCTTTTGCCGAGTACATTCCCGATACCACGAAAATCATCATTGCGCAGCGTGTAAGCTCGGTACAGAATGCAGATAAAATTGTTGTTCTAAATGACGGAAAAATCGATGCTGTCGGCACTCATGAGGAACTTTTGAAAAATTGCAATATTTATCGGGAAGTATATCGGTCGCAGGTGAAAGGAGATGGCGAAAATGAATAAAAAGCAAAAATCATTGGCAAGTGTGCCCGCAAAGTCTGAAATGTCGAAAATGCAGTTTGATAAGACAGCGCTTAGAAGGTTGTTCTCCTATATGAAAGAATATAAAGGACAGTTGGTTTTTGTTGTCATCTGTATTTTATTAAGTGCGGTTGCTTCCGCTGCTTCATCCGTGTTTTTGCAAACCCTGATTGACGATTATATCGTGCCTCTGCTTGGAACAGATAATCCCGTTTTCGACGGTTTAATAAGGCACTTATAACAATCGGTATCATATATATGATAGGTGTAATTTCCAGTCTGCTTTACAGCCGTGCAATGGTTACGGTTGCACAAGGAACGCTGAAAAAAATCCGAGATGATATGTTTGAAAAAATGCAACGGCTTCCGATTCGTGTCTTCGATACCCGCACTCACGGCGATATTATGAGCCTTTACACCAATGATACGGACACGCTCCGCCAAATGATTGCACAGTCTTTGGCACAGCTTATTTCCTCTGTATTTACTATTGTTGCGGTGCTTATTTGTATGCTCTATACCAGCATTTGGCTGACGATTGTAGCTTTGCTTGTTATGCTTCTCATTCTGCAAATTGTAAAAGGAATTGCAGGAAAAGTAGGTACATTTTTTATGCTTCAACAAAAAACCCTTGCTGATATAAACGGTTATGTGGAAGAAATGGTAAACGGTCAAAAAGTTATCAAGGGTGGCAAATCCACCCTTTTGAAGCTTATTATGCGCTTCTGGGATAAGGACAGTGGCAGGATTCTGCTTTCCGGAACGGATGTCACAGACATCAACACAAAATCCCTGCGTGAAAACGAAAGCTATTGTACGCAGGAAACGCACCTGTTTCATGATACCATCGGCAACAACATCCGCATTGCCAATCTGAGCGCAACGGACGAGGAAATCATCGCTGCGGCGAAAAAGGCATCTATCCATGATTTTATTGCCGCCCTGCCCCATGGCTACGATACCCGTGTCGGCGAACTGGGGGATACGCTTTCGGGCGGCGAAAAACAGCGCATCTCTCTGGCGCGCGCCTTTCTTTCCGATGCACCGCTCATGCTTCTGGATGAGCCGACCAGCAATCTGGACAGCATCAACGAGGGCATCATTCTGAAAGCACTGGATGATGCAAAGGATAGAACCATCGTGCTTGTTTCGCACAGAAAATCCACTTTGGGTATCTGCGACAGCCTGCATCAAATGGAAAACGGACACAAAAACAACGAAAATTTGATAGGAGAATGATAATGAATTATTTATTTCTTGCACTCGGCTTCCTCTTTCTGGGCGTGGACACGGTTGGGATATTCTTCCCCATTCTGCCCACTGCTCCCCTCCTGCTTCTGGCATCGTTCTGCTTTGGTAAGGGCAGCCGCCGCGTGAATGATTGGTTTCAGGGCACAAGGCTGTACCAAAACCATCTGGCGGATTTTAAAAAAGACCGCTCTATGACGATGCAGACAAAGCTTGGGATTCTGATTCCCGTTACAGTTTTTCTGCTGCTTGCATTTTTTATGATGCAAAACATTTACGGGAGAATCACCATTATTGTCCTGCTGTTAATCAAATACCTTGTCTTTCTGTTCTGGATTAAGACAAAAAAGGCTCCCGCCGAATGGGAATAAGAGAAGCTATAAAGCCGTATCCCACAATCAAAACCATCGGCTTAGTCGGTGGTTTTGATTGGTTATTACCAAAAAACGAACTCCATGCTGCCATAGAGTCCGTAAGCTGTTAAATAATTTCTCTTATGCGTCCTGTTCCTTTTCCATCAAATTGTGATAGCATAAATAATTTCTTGCAAACATTACGCCTGCCAATGCCAAGGAACAGCCCAAGCCGGATAAATTATTCTTTGCAAATTTTGCAAATAAAAAGCATCGGTCTTTATCAAAACCAATGCTTTTTCTTTATTTCATAATTACCCTCTGCGGAACAGACCCTTTTTCTTCGGTTCTTCTTCTACCGGAGGTGCTTCGTTGGACATATTGGGTTCTGCTTTACCGAAAACCTCTGTTTTCGCAACAGGGATACGAATGCCTCTGTTCAGACCAAATTCCACAATCAGTGTATCGTATGTTGTATCAACAACCTTGCCGTAGAATCCGCTGTTTGTGATGATACTGTCACCAACCTCGATTGCATTTCTCAGCTCAGCCAGCTTTTTCTCCTTCTTCTGTGTGGGTCTGATGGACAGGAAATACATGATAACCAACAGAACAACGCAGTAAACCACGATCAGCATAACGGGGTGGTCTGTCATCCATGTGCCAAAAAGGCCTGTGCTCTGTGTTGTGCCGGAGGTTGCTTTTGCTGCCTCGCCGGCAGGTTTTACGACTGTGTCAAGTAAAAATGATCCCATTTTTTTCTCTCCTAACTTTTTCTAAATTTAATGTTACATCTAGTAGATAATTATATAGAATTTTTCATTTTCCGTCAAGTAGCCTATGTGTAAGAAAGCACTTATTTCCCGTTTTCGCGAAATCCATCCAGCTTTGCAGCCTTATATGCGTGGAAGCGGTCCTCCTCAATCGCCTGTCTGATTTCCTCCATCATGCTGTTGAAGAAATACAGATTATGCATCACACAAAGGCGCATGGCAAGCATTTCCTTTGCTTTGAACAGATGGCGGATATAGGCTCTGCTGTATCTTCTGCACGCAGGACAGCCGCAGGTATCGTCAATGGGCGAATCATCCTTTTCATATTTCGCATTTAACAGGTTCAGCTTGCCCTTATTCGTATACACATGAGCATGGCGGCCGTTTCTTGCAGGCAGTACGCAGTCAAAGAAATCCACGCCGCGCTCTACCGCCTCCAAAATATTTTCGGGTGTCCCAACGCCCATCAGGTAAGTCGGCTTCTCCTCAGGCAGATACGGCACAACCTCATCCAGAATACGATACATTTCCGCATGGGATTCCCCTACCGCAAGACCGCCGATGGCATAGCCATCCAGCTCCATCTCAGAAATCCGCTTTGCATGCTCGATACGGATATCCTCGAAGGTTGCCCCCTGATTGATACCGAACAGCATCTGCTTGGGGTTGACGGTATCCTCCAGCTGATTCAAGCGGTGCATCTCTTTTTTGCAGCGTTCCAGCCAACGGGTTGTTCTGGCAACGGATGCCTCTACATAAGGGCGTTCCGCAGGCAGCCCGATACATTCATCAAACGCCATCGCAATCGTGGAGCCAAGATTGGACTGAATCTGCATGCTTTCCTCCGGCCCCATGAAAATCTTTCTGCCATCAATATGAGAGCTGAAATAAACGCCCTCCTCCTTGATTTTGCGCAGAAGCCCAAGAGAGAATACCTGAAAGCCGCCGGAATCGGTCAAAATCGGTTTATCCCAGACCATGAATTTATGCAGACCGCCCATTTCCTTGATCAGCTTATCCCCGGGACGCAGATGCAGATGGTAGGTATTGGAAAGCTCCACCTGACATTTCAGCTGCTCCAAATCCTCTGTGGAAACAGCCCCCTTAATCGCACCCGCTGTGCCGACATTCATAAAGACAGGTGTCTGGATTACGCCATGGGGGGTATGGAATTCGGCACGCTTTGCTCTGCCGCATTTTTTCAATATTTTGTACATAATTTTCCTCACTTTATCAAAATTTTTCTATCCTTTCTATGATACCCTTTTTTCGTGCTTTCTTCAAGAGGTGGCAACAAAATTTGCAAAAAATGCAGAAAAACCTGTCAGGAAAAATCTGCCGATTAGCCTTTTCTTTTGGCAGGAAAAATGATAGACTGTTCCTTAGGAAATCATATCGTTACAGAAAAAAGATGGGAGAGAACAAATGAGCATCAATCTGATTGCAACAACCACCTTCGGCTTAGAAGCCGTAGTCAAGAGAGAGTGTCAGGCTCTCGGTTTTCAGAATATCAAAACCTCAGACGGCAAGGTTGAATTTACAGGGGACGAATCCGATATCGTAAAGGCAAACCTCTGGCTGCGGTGCGCCGGACGTGTCTGGGTGAAAATGGGCACCTTTACCGCCGTTACCTTTACAGAGCTATTCGACCGGACGAAGGCACTGCCGTGGGGAGATTGGATTCCGGAGGACGGGAAATTCACCGTTGTAGGGAAGTCCGTAAAATCCACCCTGTTCAGCGTTTCGGACTGTCAGGCAATCGTCAAGAAGGCTGTTGTCGAAAAGCTGAAGGAAAAATATAAAACAGACTGGTTTGATGAAACGGGCGCATCCTATACCATTCAGGTCGGGATTCTAAAGGATGTTGTCACCCTTGCGATTGACACCAGCGGCAGCGGCTTACACATGCGCGGCTATCGTGCGAGTGCGTTGGATGCCCCCTTGAAGGAATCCCTTGCCTCCGCCATGGTGCAGCTCAGCTACTGGCGAAAGGATCGTATCCTGTTAGACCCCTTCTGCGGCTCAGGAACAATTCCCATTGAAGCCGCCATGCTCGCGCGCAACATTGCCCCCGGTCTGAACCGCAAATTCGCATCCGAGGAATGGGAACGCATCGGCAAGGAGCGTTGGAAGCAGGCAAGAAAAGAAGCATATCAAGCGATTGATTATGATGTTATGCCCGAAATTTACGGCAGCGACATTGACCCTGCGGCAATCGAGCTGGCAAAGGCAAATGCGGAGCTTGCAGGCGTGGATGACTGCATCACCTTCGAGGTAAAGCCCTCACAGGAGATTGTATTGCCCGGAAAATATGGCGTGCTGATTTCCAATCCGCCCTACGGGGAGCGTATCGGGGAATTGAAGGAGGTTGAAAATATGTATCGTGCGCTTGGCGCAACCATGCAGACCGACTCCACCTGGTCAACCTATATCATTACCTCCATGGAATATTTTGAATCCCTCTTTGGCAGAAAGGCAGACAGAAAGAGAAAGCTGTTCAACGGGCGCATCAAAACAGATTATTATCAGTATGAAGGTCCTCGTCCGCCGAAAAAGCAGAAGGCAGAAGAAAACTGAACATAAGCGCATCAAAAAAGGATAAATCCTCATTTTTCAGAGGACTTATCCTTTTCTTTTTGTCTTTATGAAATTTCACAGAAAGCCTTTATCAGAATCTTCTTCTGCCGCCTCTGCGTCTTCTGCGTCCGCCGCCAAAGCTCAGCCCACTGCTGCGGCGCGGAGAACCAAAGCTGTAGCCGTGTCTGTTTCTTCTGCCATTGATGAATTTGATAATCAGAATGATAATCGCAATCACGATGATGACAATAACCAGCTTCAGCAGACCCTTCAGTGTAAACAGATTCTTGAAAAAATCACCGATTGCACTGAAAATGGTACCCTTAGAAACATCTCTGCCTGCGTAAACGGGAGCCTCCAGAACGGTTTTGCCCTTCACCTCATACTTTGCCGTACCGATTTCCGCACCCTTTTCGATGGGAGCCTTCAGGGAAACATTGCCCTCCTTATCCGTTACCGCATAGGTATCGTTATAGGAAACGGTCAGCTTCATATCCTTCGCGGTATCCTTCGGAAGAATTGCTGTAACCTCCTTCCGGAATACAACAGGAACCGTATTCCCTTCGGATTTTTTATGCTTTGTCAAAGGTGCATCTGCAATGGCTTCCTCTGCCTTTGCAACCGTAATCTTTTCATACTGGTTATAGCCGTATTCAAAGAGATTTTTTGCATCCAGCCAACGGTTCGGGTCTTCGGATTTGAAGATAACCGCAATCAGCTCCTCGCCGTCCTTTTCCGCAGCCGCTGTCACGCAGTCCCCTGCTTCATCAGTGAAGCCTGTCTTAATGCCGATGGCATAGGGATAATTATATTCCCCATCCGTAATCAGCAGATTATGGCTGCGCCAGTTGTAATCCTGTGTTTTTACGGAAGTGTCCTCCGCTTTGACTAAGCCCTCTGCGCCATTGCCGGAATAGCTTTTTTCCTTCGCAATTTCTGCCAGCGTCTTATTTTCCATAAACGCTCTGCCAATCAGCGCAAGGTCGTGCGCGCAGGTGTAGTGGTCATCGGAATGGTAGCCGTGCGCGTTTGCAAAATGGCTGTTGGTTGCGCCCAGCTCCTCCGCCTTTTTATTCATCAGGTCTGTGAAAACAACCTCGCATTTACCGAAGGTCATGTTTTCGTCATTCTCCGCCTTTTTCGCAACTGCTGCCGCAACCACATTTGCAGAGTCATTGCCGGAGGGGATAATCAGACCGCGGATGGCATTTTCCACCGTCAGCGTTTCGCCCAGCTCATGCCCCGCCTTGCTGGAATCCAGAGAAACCTCATTGATTTCAGAGCCGACCACGATTAAATCCTCCGGCTTGAAATAATCCAACGCCACCAGAGCGGTCAGCATTTTTGTCATGCTGGCAGGATACATCTTCTGGGTGGCATTTTTTTCATACAGAATTTTCCCCGAAGATGCCTCAATCAAAATTGCCGCCTCTGCCTGAAGCTCAGGTGCCTGATCCGCAAGCATTACTGCTGTCTGCAAGGCATCCGCCGCTTTTTCGGTTTTCTTGTCTTCCTTTGTATCATCCGCTGCCACAGCATTTTTATCCTGCTGTGTCTCCTTCTTCTCCTTACCGCAGCCGGCTGCACCAAACGCTACCGCCGCCGCCAGACATAAGGCAGTCAGTTTTGCGAAAGATTTTTTCATTTTGAAACATCCTTTCTGCTTTTCTTACTTCTCTTTTCCATAAGCTCCCGTTTCCACGCCTTCAATTCTTCATCAAACCGCTTGGAATGCATACCGGGGTATGCACGCATCAGACGGCGCTCGATAAGGCTGCTCTTCTGCAAAGCATTGATACGGGATTCCAGTTTTTCCTTGATTTCCTCCTGAACCAACTGCCGACGCAGACGTTCCTCCTCGCGCAGCTGCTCCAGCCTTTCATTTTCCTCTGCCATACGTTCCTTAAATTCACGCAGGAATTCCGCAGCAGGCATGCTCTCGAAACGCGTAATGATTTCCTGTCGGGAAGCATAAAGTCTCGTTCCCTCGAGCTTTTTCTGCAGCGCATCGTGCGCTTCGCTGAGGGATGCCAGCTTTTCGTTGAACCGCAGGATATGCAGCACCGTAATCGTGGTATCCACAGCCAGATATGCAAGCAGCAGTGTTGCTGCAAATTCGCCCCATGCACGGGGAATCGCCGCCACAAAATCCGCAATCACAGGCTGCACCACACGCATCACGAAGGCTGTCAGAACGCCCCACTCCACGGAACGCTCCAGACAGACGCGCCCCTTGATATTAAAGGGCTTTTGGGAATAATCCCACCATGTGGCATGGAAAAGCTTTTCCAATATCAGCCCGATGAGATATTCCACAACGGTTGCAATCACAAAGCCGCCCAGAAACAGCAGCAAAATCGAATCCGAAACAGGCTCCAGTGCCAGAAGAATCAGCAGTGCGCCTGTGCCGTAAATGGGGCAGAACGGACCATTGATAAAGCCGCGATTCACCCATTTTTTCGCGTTGATAGAAACATATGCCGATTCCATTGCCCATCCCAGAAAGCTGTAAATCATAAAATACGCATATAATTCAAAAAATGTAAACGAAAACCAAACGGTTGACCACATCGCAATCCCTTCCTTATGAATTGTTATTTGTCTGCAAAACGCCCCGTTCCTTTAAATATGTCATCGTCTGCGCCAGTGCGCCTGCCCCGTCTGTTCTGCTCATGTCTATCCAAAGTCCTTCAATCTGCCGCCGAAACCATGTCAGCTGTCGCTTTGCAAAGCGGCGCGTATTGGTTTTCAGCTGCGTAACTGCTTCGTCTAGCGTGCAGTCTCCGTTGAAATACGGCACAAATTCCTTATAGCCGATGCCCTGCATGGAAACCAGCTTCGGTGAATAGCCCCTGTCCAGAAGTCCCTTCACCTCTGCCAAAAGCCCCTGCTGCATCATCAAATCAATCCTCTGCTCAATGCGTGCATATAGCGCTTCCCGCTCCATCGTCAGGAGAATCACTGCCGCATTGTAGGGGGTTTCCCTTTCCTTCTGCTCCGCATTATGCTCGGAAAGTTTCTGTCCCGTCAGGTAATGATATTCCAAGGCACGCGTCACACGCTTGACGTTGTTCGCATGAATCGTTTCCGCATAGGCAGGATCGATTTTCCGTAAGCGTTCATATAGCACCTGCGGTCCCTCCTCCTCGGCGATACGGTAGCACTCCTCCCGATAGGAGGTATCATTTTCCGTTTCGGTAAAATCATTATCATACAGCAGGGCATTGATATAAAACCCTGTGCCGCCGACCAGAATAGGAATCCTCCCCTTCGCCCAGATTTCCTCCATATACGCCTTCGCCTTCTGCTGAAAGAGCATAACATTATATTCCTCATCGGGATTCAGCTCATCAATAAGATAATGCGGCACGCCATCCGCTTCTTCGGGTGTCACCTTCGCCGTCCCGATGTCCATATAGCGGTAAATCTGCATGGAATCTGCAGAAATCACCTCACCGCCGATTTCCTTTGCAAGCCGAATCGAAAAGCCTGTTTTGCCGCAGGCGGTCGGACCGCCAATCACAATCAATGGTTTTTTCATCATTTCACCTGCTCAATTCTGGATGCGTTTAAACATCTTTTCCATTTCATATTTCGTCAGCTCGACAATCGTCGGTCTGCCATGGGGGCAGGTAAAGGGATGCTCCAGACCAAGCAATCTGTGAATCAGTTCCTCCGCCTCTCTCGTGCTCAGCACATCATGCCCCTTGACTGCCGCCTTGCATGCCATCGTCGCCACCGCAAGTATCTTTGTATCATACACATTGGAAATGCGTTCCTCTGTCAGCCTGTCCAGAATATCGGTAAAAAAGCCGACCTCTGTCGGGTTCTGCAAGAGATACGGCGTTGCGCGCAGGGCATATTTCTCGCCGAATTCCTCCAGTTCAAAGCCGAAGCTTTCCAGAAGTGCCAGATTGCGCCGCAGTACCTCTGTTTCCATCGGTGTCAGCTGCAGCATCAGAGGTGTAAGCAACCGCTGCGAAGCGACCCTTTCTTCCTTGAATTTATTCATAAATTCCTCATACAGCACCCGTTCATGCGCGGCATGCTGGTCAATCAGATACAGGCAATCGCCCTGCTCCACAATCCAATAGGTGCGAAAAACCTGCCCGATGATTTTATAATTTTGGAAAAACGGCTGCTTTGCTTCTTCCGTTTTTTCATCAGAAACAATCGGCTTCAATTCTATCGGCTGTTCCTCTTTCGGCTTCGGCTCTTCCCTGCGGTACGGCACTGCCGTCTGTGCAAAGCCCTCTGCCTTCGGGGTGCGCTTCAGCAGCTCATCCACACTGCGTCCGCCCGATGTGGGGGGCTGTGGCTGCTGTGCCGCACGCAGGAGCTTTTCCCTTTCCTCCTCGGAAAGCAGCACGCCCTGAGATTGCGGGAGCGGAATTTCTTTAGAAGGATTTGCTGAAGGATTTGCTGTCGGCTCTGCCTTTATCACGCTTTCCTTTATGATATTTTCCTTTATCATGGGTTCCTTCGGCTGCTCCGCTTTCTTTGGCATATCCGCAAGGGTCTGCTGCTCTGCCTGCGGCAGTCTTTCCTTCGGCTTCTTTTCCAGAACCGCCTTGGGAATCAGCACCGTTTCCTGCAATGCCTTCGCAACCGCGTTGTAGAAAAATTCATATACCTCATCGTCATTCTTAAAACGAACCTCCAGCTTCGCAGGATGCACGTTCACATCCACCTGTGCAGGCTCAACCGCAAGATTCAGCACGAAAACAGGAAATTTCCCAATCAGCAGTTTTGTTTTATACGCATCCTCCACCGCAGCGGAAACCACGGGATTCTTAATAAATCTGCCGTTGATGAAAAGATTTTCATAATTGCGGTTCGCGCGGCAAAATTCAGGCTTCCCAATCAGACCGCTGACGGCATATTCCCCCTTGCGGTAGGAAATAGGGAGCATGCTGTTTGCCGCATCCTTCCCGTAAACATAAAACACCGCCGTTTTCGGGTCATTGTTCCCTGCCGTATGCAGGACAGTATTGCCGTTATTGAT
>ERZ838516.2783-NODE-2783-length-17561-cov-18.967154_pt1 | contig 17561 bp, 15 predicted proteins | sample MGYA00519910_ERZ838516 | MGnify/ENA primary metagenome ERZ838516 (study PRJEB31850, sample SAMEA3708837) | human gut metagenome | biome: human gut; feature: human-associated habitat; material: faeces | place: China | collected 2014 ... | reverse complement strand
CCGGTGAGAACCTGCTCCAGATCATGGAGTGCCGTCTGGACAACGTCGTGTTCCGCCTGGGCTTTGCTCAGACCCGCCGCGACGCTCGTCAGCTGGTGAGCCACGCTCACTTCACCGTCAATGGCAAGAAGGTCAACATTCCTTCCTACCAGGTCAAGGCCGGTGACGTGATCGAGGTCCGTGAGTCCAGCCGTTCTTCTGCTAAGTTCGCAAAGCTCGTTGGCCCCGAGGCTCCCGTTGTGGCTCTGCCTTCCTGGCTGAACCGTGAGGCCGGCACCCTGAAGGGTGTTGTGACCAAGCTCCCCGAGCGCAGCGACATCGACTACGAAGTTGCAGAGCACCTCATCGTCGAGCTGTACTCCAAGTAATCCATTAAGAAGGCCTGGCCTTCCGTGTGGATGGCCGGTTTTCGCATTCTTTTCTTTGAAAGAATTTAATAATGGGCCGATGGCAACATCGGTTTGACAAGGAGGGCATAGATATGATGGAGATTGAACGTCCCAAAATCGAAACGGCAAGCCTGTCCCCGGACGGCCGCTACGGCAGATTCGTGGCGGAGCCTCTGGAGCGTGGCTTTGGCATCACACTGGGCAACAGCCTGCGTCGTGTGCTTCTTTCCTCTCTGCCCGGTGTCGCCGTGACCAGCGTCAAGATCGACGGCGTGGTTCACGAGTTCTCCACCATTGAGGGCGTCAAGGAAGACGTTACCGAAATTGTCCTGAACCTGAAGGGTATTGCTGCAAAGCTGTACACCGACGGGCCGAAGACAGTGCGTGTTGAGGCAGTCGGCCCTTGTGAGGTTACTGCGGACAACATCAAGCAGGGCGACGATATTGAGATCCTGAACCCTGAATGGCACATTGCAACCCTGGGCGAGGGCGGCAAGCTCGTCATGGAGCTCACCTTCGATAAGGGCCGCGGTTATGTGCCTGCAGAGCGCAACAAGCAGGCCATCGTCGAGAAGAACGATATCAACACTCTTCCCGTCGATAGCATTTACACCCCCGTGCTCAAGGTGAATTATAACGTTGAGAGCACCCGCGTTGGACAGGCCATCGATTACGACAAGCTGACCATCGAGGTTTGGACGGATGGCACGATCAATGCACAGGAAGCCGTTTCTCTGGCTGCCCGTGTGCTGACCGAGCACCTGAACCTCTTCGTCAACCTGTCCGATGAGGCTGCCGGTACGGAGATCATGGTGGAGAAGACCAACGACGATAAGGAAAAGGCTCTGGAGATGACCATCGAAGAGCTGGATCTGAGCGTCCGTTCCTTCAACTGCCTGAAGCGCGCCGGTATCAACACGGTGGAGGATCTGGTCAGCAAGAGCGAGGACGAGATGATGAAAGTCCGTAACCTCGGCCGCAAGAGCCTGGAAGAAGTCATGGCAAAGCTGGACTCCCTGGGCTTCAAGCTGAACACGGATGACGAATAACTAAAATAATTAAGGAGTGAAACGGGATGCCCGGTACCAGAAAGCTCGGTAGAACCAGCGACAGCCGCAACGCTATGATGCGCGCTATGGTTACCTACCTGTTAGAGAATGGCAAGATTGAGACCACTGTCACTCGCGCTAAGGACGTTCGTTCCATGGCCGAGAAGATGATCACCCTGGGTAAGGCCAGCGACCTGCACACCAAGCGTCAGGTCTACGCCTACATCACCAAGGAAGATGTTGCAAAGAAGCTGTTTGATGAGATCAGCCCCAAGTACGCTGACCGCAACGGCGGCTACACCCGCATCATCAAGATCGGCGCTCGCCGCGGCGACGCTGCTGAGATGGCAGTTCTGGAGCTCGTCTGATCGACTCTGACTGTTCAAACAGTGTAACAAAGGCTCTTTCCCTTCGGGGAAAGGGCCTTTTTTGCATCGTGTGGACCGGACAGCGGGGTGTTCCCAAAGCAAGTGTCCGCTGGGGTGGGACCCTGCTGCCGCAGGCAGTAGGGCGGGCGATGGAATGGCCCGTTTCACTTGCGTGGGAATGCCCCGCTGCCCGATTGGGCGTTAGCAGCTGGGGCTTGTGATGGCGGGGCAAGAATGCTATAATTATACTGTATTTTTGCACGACTTTGCGAATTTTCCACAGAAGGGAGGGGCGGCGGTTGAAAAGACGACGGTTTCTGGTGCTGAGTGCGGGCTGCATGATGGGCCTGCTCTCGGCGTGCGGCCTTCCGATGTCGGAAAATGTGCAGGTGGAGGAGCTGCTGCGTGCCCCGCGCCTTCCGGGCGACTACGGTGCACTGCAAAATGCCCTGAACGAATGGCTGGGGGAGAGCGCCCAGCTGAAATACCCGATGCAGGGGGAGCTGCTCTCGCCGTTCCTTTTGCAGGATCTGGATGGTGACGGCCAGCAGGATGCCGCTGTTCTCTACACTACAGCCCAGAGTTCCAATGTCTGCATTGCATTTTTGCAGAAGGATGCCGCAGGCGTGTGGCAGGTCCGCCAGAGCATCGAGGGTCTGGCGGATACAGTGGACAATGTCCGGCTGGCACAGCTGCAGGATGGTGCCGCCACCCAGCTGGTGGTGGGGTACCTCGCCGCGCAGGGCGACAGCTATCTGGCAGTGTACTCCTACGAGAACGGCACGGTCAATGCCATTCTGGAACAGTCCTATGAGCAGTATCTGGTGGAGGATATCACCGGCGGCGGCAACGAGGATCTGATCCTGATGTCCACGCTGGAGGACGGCGGGGTGCAGATCGAGCTGCTGACCGTTGACCGGGACGGGATGTTCCAGCAGGTGGCTGTCATGGGCCTTTCGGCAGATAAGTTCTCGGGCTGCGCCGCTGTGGCGGCGGGCCTGGGAGCGGACGGCAAGCGCTATCTGGTGCTGGACGGCTGGACCGGCCTTTCGGGCAACAATCTGGCCACGGTGCTGCTCTACTTCGATGAGGAAAGCCAGCAGATGCTGCCCGCGGAGCAGATCAGCACCAGTGAGCTGTACAATGCGTCCCTGCGCAATGTCTCCACGCTGGTCAGCCGGGATCTGGACGGCGACGGCATCGTGGAGATCCCCACCCAGCCCGACGAAGCGGGCCTGCTGAACCTGAGCCAGAGCCGACGAATGGATTTTATCGTCTGGATGGACTACACCAGCCCGGAGCCGGAAAAGAGCTTCGGCCTGTTGGACGAGGAGAGCAGCTGCTACATTGAGCTGCCTGCCGAGTGGGAGGGCAACCTGATGCTCACCGACAGCGCTGAGGGAGAGGAAGCTGTGGAGCTGCGCACCGTGGACGAGGGCAAGCTGGTGCTGACCATGCGCCTGGTCCCTTCCAGCGAGAGCGCGGCGGGCTGGACCCGCCTGGGCGTGGTGGCATCCCGCCAGATGCAGGCCAGGTTCGGGCCGGACGTGGTGCTGAAGGATCAGAGCTATCGACTGTCTCGGTCGTTGTACCGGTTGAATTGATGATGCCGCTCAGTTTTGCAGAAGTTTACCGGATGCAGGCTGGGTGTTCTGAGGTGAAATGCTTCTCCGTGTGCTCTTGGGCAGAGGGAGAAGGCAGAAAAATATGGAGGTCTTAGATGGTCAAGGTACTTGTGGTAGAGGATGAAGCCAGCATCCGCGAGATGATCGCGCTGAACCTGCGGCTGGCGGGGATGGAGGCGGTGGAGGCCGACAGCGCCGAAGCCGCCCTGCCTCTGCTGGAGCAGAAGCCCGGCTGTGATGCTGCCATTCTGGATGTGATGCTGCCCGGCATGAATGGGTTCTCGCTCTGCGAGACCATCCGCCGCACCGATCAGAAGATCGGCATCATCATCCTGAGCGCCAAGGGGCAGGAGCAGGACAAGATCCGCGGCCTGTCCATCGGCGCGGATGACTATATGACCAAGCCCTTCAGTGTCAGTGAGCTGCTGGCCCGTGTGGAGGCCCTCTGCCGCCGGGTGGGCCGCTCGGGCGGCGGCTCCGCTGCAGACGAAAGCGCCCCCACCACACTGGTCAGCGGGGAATTTGTGCTGGATGAGAACCGCCGTGTTCTCCTCAAGGCCGGGCGGCAGATCGAGCTGACCCAGGTGGAGTTCCAGATCATGGAGCTGTTCTTCCACAACCCCGGCATCGCGCTGGTGCGGGAAAAGATCCTGAAGGGCGTGTGGGGCGAGAACTACTTCGGCGATGTGAAGATCGTGGATGTGAACATCCGCCGCCTGCGGATGAAGGTAGAGGATGAGCCCAGCCACCCCACCCACATTATGACAGTGTGGGGCTACGGCTACCGGTGGGAGGAGTAAAGAAAAACCTCTCAGTTGCGCTGTACTCGACAGCTCTCCCGACAGGAGAGCCAGGATTACTGACAGAAAGGAGGAAAAGCAATGCGCAGTGGTATTACCCACCGCTGGCTGCGGGGAAGTCTGTTCCTGACGGTGCTGCTGGTGCTGCTGGTGGAGAGCATGTTCGTGTACAACTTCAGCCGCAGCTACTACAACAGCGTCCAGCAGACCATGATGCGGCGTTTTTCCTCCATCAACGGTCAGCTGAAAATGTACACCGGCGACACGGCCCAGAAGACCGCGGCCAACCGCAGTGTGGCCCTGCGCCGGATGGTGGAGCAGTTTGCGGATAAAGACAAATATGAGTTCATGCTGCTGGACGGCTACGGCGGCGTGATCGCCTCCTCCAGCGGCACAGGTGCGGACGGCATCGTGGTGCAGGACGACTTTAACAAGGCGCAGGATGCACCGGACGGCGTGGGTGTGGCCATCTACCGCACCGCCAGCGGGGAAACGGTCATGGCCGTGTGCAGTCTGGTGCCCTATGCGGCCGAGGATGTGGCCGCCATGCGCCTTGTCACCAGCCTGACGCTGGTGCAGGCGCAGCTGAAGAGCGTTTTCATCGTCAGCCTGATCGTGGTGGCGGCCATTCTGGGCTTTACAGTGGCCTCCGGCCTGTACTTTGTGCGGGGCATCGTGGTGCCGCTGGGGCAGGTGGAGCGGATCGCTGCCAGCATCGCCCGGGGAGAACTGGATGTCCGCCTGCCCGTGACCGGGGACGAGCGGGACGAGGTGGATCGCCTGCGCGGCACCATCAACCAGATGGCCGAGGGGCTGGAAGAGACGGAGAAGATGAAGAACGAATTCATCAGCTCGGTCTCCCATGAGCTGCGCACGCCGCTCACCTCCATCCGGGGCTGGGTGGAGACCCTGCGCACCCTGGATGACCCCACCGATGAGAACTACCGCAAGGGGCTGGAGATCATCAACAACGAGACCGCCCGCCTGTACAACATGGTGGAGGAGCTGCTGGATTTCAGCCGCCTGCAGAATGGCCGCCTGAAAATGGAGTGCCGCCCCCTGGACCTTGTGGCCGAGCTGACGGACGCTGTCCTTTTCTGTGAAGCGCGCATCCAGCGGGAGGGGCTTCTGCTGGCCTACTCTGAGCCGGAGGAGATGATCCCGGTCTACGCCGACCCCGACCGCCTGCGGCAGGTGTTCATCAACATTCTGGACAATGCCATCAAGTATTCGGCCCCCGGCGGACGCATCACGGTCAAGATCTGGCAGGGCGAGTACAAAGCCTTCATCGAGATCATCGATCAGGGCCGCGGCATCCCGCCGGAGGATCTGGAAAACGTCAAGACCAAGTTTTACAAGGGCAGCAACTCGGTGCGGGGCAGCGGCATCGGCCTTGCGCTGGTGGATTCCATTATGACCGCACTGGACGGCACCATGGACCTCAAGAGCACGCTGGGCCGGGGCACAGTGGTCACCCTGGGTCTGCCGATCTATAAACGATAAGAGATTGTCCATATTTATCTGGTAAGATAGAGGGGCAGTTTTTACGATAGAGAGGGGCCGCAGCGCCCCATAGGAGAGCCAATGAATCAACCGAACAAGGAACGCTTCAAGACGAGTGTGGGCGGGCAGGCCCTGATGGAGGGCATTATGATGCGGGGCCCGAAAAACATCTGCTGTGCTGTCCGCAAGCCCGATGGCACCATTGAGACCAAGGTCGAGCCCACCCCCACCCACGGCGTGTGGACAAAGATCCCGCTGGTGCGGGGAGCCATCTCGATGATCGAAAGCCTGATTATGGGATACAAGTACATGATGTACTCGGCACAGGTGAGCATGGGGGACGACTACGACCCCGCCGAAGAGGAGACCGCCTTTGAAAAATGGGTGGGCGACCATCTGGGCAAAAAGGCTGAGGATATCATGCTGGCGGCGGCTGCCGTGATCGGCGGGCTGTTTGCCATCCTGCTCTTCACCGTTCTGCCCACGGTGCTGGTGGGGGGCCTGAATCATCTGGTGCCGCTGGGCCGCTGGGGCAAGGTGGTGCTGGAGGCGGTGCTCAAGGTCGCCATCTTTCTGACCTACATGGCCGCCATCTCCCGGATGAAGGAGATCCACCGGGTGTTCGAGTACCACGGGGCCGAGCACAAGACCATTGCCTGCTACGAGGCCGGAGACCCCCTCACGGTGGAGAATGTTCGCAAATATACCCGCTTTCACCCCCGGTGCGGCACCAGCTTTTTGATTCTGGTGGTCATCGTCAGCGTGTTCCTGTACAGCGTGCTGCCCTGGTCCAGCACCAGCCTGCGGGTGGTGTTCAAGCTGCTGCTCCTGCCGCTGGTCATGGGCATCAGCTACGAGCTGCTCAAGTGGTGCGGCCGGTCGGACAATATTGCGACCCGCATCATCCGGCAGCCCGGCATCTGGGTACAGCATCTGACCGTGTTTGAACCGGACGACAGCATGATCGAGGTGGCCATTGCCGCCGTCACACCGGTCCTGCCCGAGGACCCGGAGGACGGCAGATGGTAACCGCAGGGATGCTGCCCCGGGCAGCAGTCCGGGAGGTGGAGGCACGCCTGCGCGCCGCAGGCTGCCCCGACGCGGATTTTGACGCGGCCGAGCTCTTCCGGCTGGCAGTGGGCGGGGATGCCCGCCTTGCCGATGCTCCGCTGGGCGCAGAGCAGGCAGAGCGGCTGGAAGCCCTGACGGCCCGCCGCGCGGCCCGGGAGCCTTTGCAGTACCTTTGTGGCAGCTGGCCCTTCCTTGATTTTGAGCTGGCTGTCGGCCCCGGCGTGCTCTGCCCCCGGGCCGATACTGAGGTGGTGGCCGAGGCCGCCGCCGGAATGCTGGCCGGGGTGGAGGCACCCCGGGTGCTCGACCTCTGCGCCGGCACAGGCTGTTTGGGGCTGGGCGTGAAGCGCTTCTGCCCGGCGGCACAGGTCACCAGTCTGGAGAAGAGCCCTGCGGCATACCGCTATCTGGAGCAGAATGCCCATCTCTCCCCGGCGCTGACCATCACCCCGGTGCAGGGAGATCTGTTCACCTACTGGCAGACCCTGCCGGAGGGGCAGCTGGACCTCATTGTGTCGAATCCGCCTTACCTGACCTCCGCCGAAATGGGCGAACTGCAGCCCGAGGTGGCGCAGGAGCCTGCCATGGCGCTGGAAGCAGGGGAGGATGGGCTGGTATTTTACCGCGCCATTGCGGAACACTACCTGCAAGCCCTGCGTCCCGGCGGTGCCCTTGCCCTGGAGATCGGCTGGCAGCAGCGGGAAGCCGTGACGGCCCTGCTTGCCGCCAACGGGTGGACGGATATCGTGTGCAGAAAAGACTTTGGCGGCAATGACCGCTGTGTGATGGCGAGAAAACGGTAAAAATATCTACAACTTCCTGTTGTAATATCTGTAAAATGTGTTATACTAGTACCGAAAGAATTGGAATGCCCGCGCCTGCGTTTGGCCGCACCGCGCCGGGAACAGATGACAAAGGAGCATGACACTATGGCAAAAAATCAGAACAACAACGTTGCCCCGGCGACCCAGAAGACCGATCCCAGTGCCAAGAAGGATGCGCTGGCCACGGCACTGGCCCAGATCGAGAAGCAGTTCGGCAAGGGCGCTGTGATGAAGCTGGGCGACAACGCCGCCATGCAGGTGGATGCCATCTCGACCGGCAGCATCGGCCTGGATCTGGCACTGGGCGTGGGCGGCGTGCCCCGGGGCCGCATCATTGAGGTGTACGGCCCCGAATCCAGTGGTAAGACCACGCTGGCCCTGCATGTTCTGGCCGAAGCCCAGAAGAAGGGCGGCGATGTTGCCTTCATCGACGTGGAGCACGCGCTGGACCCTGTGTATGCCGAGGCGCTGGGCGTGGACATCAACAACCTGCTGGTCAGCCAGCCCGATACCGGTGAGCAGGCCATGGAGATCTGCGAAGCGCTGGTGCGCTCCGGTGCCATTGATGCCATCGTTGTGGACTCTGTTGCCGCCATGGTGCCCCGCGCCGAGATCGAGGGCGAGATGGGCGACAGCCATGTGGGCCTGCAGGCCCGCCTGATGAGCCAGGCCATGCGCAAGCTGACCAGCGTCATCGGCAAGACCAACACCGTCTGCATCTTCATCAACCAGCTGCGTGAAAAGGTCGGCGTGGTCTACGGCAACCCCGAGGTCACCACCGGCGGCCGCGCCCTGAAGTATTATTCTTCTGTCCGCATCGATATCCGCCGCGTGGAGGGCCTGAAGGATTCCTCCGGCCAGTTCATCGGCAACCATACCCGCGCCAAGATCGTCAAGAACAAGGTGGCTCCTCCGTTCCGTGAGGCTGAGTTCGACATCATGTTCGGCGAGGGTATCTCCAAGATGAGTGAGCTCATCGATCTGGGTGTCAAGCTGGGCATCGTTCAGAAGAGCGGTGCATGGTTCAACTACGGCGATATCCGCCTGGGTCAGGGCCGCGACAACGCCAAGCAGTTCCTGCGCGATAATCCCGAGATCGCCAACGATATCGAGGGTCAGGTGCGCGCCAATGCAGATAAGCTCTATGCCACCCGCCGCCCGGGAGGCAAGGCTGCCGCTGCCCCCGCAGAGGGGGAACCGGCAGCTCCCGCCGCAGCCAAGGAGCCGGTGGTCAAGGCTCCCGCCCGCAGCAGCGAGAGTGAGCTGGATATCATGGTGGAAGAGTAAATGGCCTTTTACAGCCGTGCCCGCCGCCCGCTGGCCGAAGAGGAAAAGTCCGCCGATGCCGCCAAGGCCCGCACCCGGGCTATGGAGCTGCTGGCCGGGCAGGAGCTTTCCTCGGGCCAGCTGTATGAGCGGCTGAACCGCCGCTATACCCAGCAGACCAGTGCCGCCGTGGTGGCGGAGATGGTGCAGCGGGAGTATATCAACGATGCCCGCTATGCCGAGACCCGTGCCCACGCCCTGCTGGCGGCAAAAAAGAGCCGCCGCGCCGCTGCCCAGAATCTGCGGCAGAAGGGGCTGGCCGCAGGCGAGATCCAGCAGGCGCTGGATGCTGTTTACACCCCCGATGACTCCGGCGAGGACCCGGAGCTGGAAGCCGCCGCCGCTCTGGTGGAAGGGCATTACCGCAAAAAGCTGGAAGCGGGCCGCAGGGATCTGGTCATTGCGGCCCTGCAGCGGCGGGGATTTTCGTATTCCGTCATTAAGGAAGCCATTCGCAGGGTGGAGGAGGGGGAATAACCCTCTCAGTCAAAGCCTGCGGCTTTGCCAGCTCCCCCGAAGGGGGAGCTTTTCCGGAGCAAATCGTAAAAAATCAAAAGCATCCCTCAAAAGAGAAAGAGAGTATCATCCCTTATGAAAATTGCATGTATTTCCCTTGGCTGCCCCAAGAACCAGGTCGATCTGGACGTGATGGTGCATATCCTGCTTTCGGCCGGTCACGAGACGGTGGCCGACCTGGGTGAAGCCGATGTTATTCTGGTCAACACCTGCGGCTTTATCGAGAGCGCCAAGACCGAGGCCATTGAGAACATTCTGGAGGCCTGCGCCTACAAGCAGCAGAACCCGGAGCTGAAGGTCATCGTCACCGGCTGCCTGGCTGAGCGTTACCGCAGCCAGATCGAGGAGGAGATCCCCGAGGTGGACGCTGTGGTGGGCTGTGCCTCCAACAAGGCCATTGATACCATCGTGGCCCGCCTTTTCCAGGGCGAGAACCATCTGGAAAGCTACGGTGCCAAAAAGGACTTCCCGCTGGGCGGCAAGCGCGTCATCGGCACGCCTGCCCACTATGCGTACTTAAAGATCGCCGAGGGCTGCAACAACCGCTGCCACTACTGCGCCATCCCGGGCATCCGCGGCCCGCTGCACAGCCGCGATATGGCCGACTGCGTTGCCGAAGCCCGCTGGCTGGCCGGTGAGGGCGTGAAGGAGCTGATCGTGGTGGCACAGGACCCCACCGCTTACGGCGAGGACTGGGGCAAGCCCGGCAGCATCTGTGAGCTGCTGGACAAGCTGAACAAGGTGCCGGGCCTTGAGTGGATCCGCATCATGTACGCCTACCCGGAGCGCATCACCGATGACTTTATTGCCGCCATGAAGCGGAACGAGAAGGTGGTGCCTTACCTCGACCTGCCCATCCAGCACTGCAACGATACCATCCTCAAAAATATGAACCGCCGCTCCACCCGTGCGGAGCTGCTGGAGGTCATCGGCAAGCTGCGCCGGGAGATTCCCGGCATCACCCTGCGCACCACCCTGATCGCAGGCTTCCCCGGCGAGACCGAGGAGCAGTTCGAGGACCTGTGCAACTTCGTCAAGGAAGTGCAGTTCGACCGGCTGGGCTGCTTTGCCTACTCGGCCGAGGAAAATACCGTGGCAGCACGGATGGACGGACAGATCGAGCAGGAGGTCAAGGACAAGCGCGCCGAGCTGGTGATGCAGATCCAGACCGGCATCATGGCCCAGAAGCAGGCCGAAAAGGTGGGCCAGACCGTCCGTGTGCTCTGTGACGGCATCGACGAGGAGAGCGGCCTGTACCTCTGCCGCACCACCGGCGATGCCCCCGAGGTGGACGGCAATGTCTGCGTTTCCAGCGAGGAGCCGCTCTATCCCGGCCAGTTCTATGATGTGCTGGTGGAGGACAGCGACCTTTACGATCTGTACGGAACGGTTGCAAAATAACAAATTGGAGGAATCTATATGAATCTGCCCAATAAGCTCACCCTGACCCGCATCATTCTGGTGCCGGTGTTCATGGTCTTCGTTTCCCTGACCCAGATCGGCACGGAAGATTTCAACCCCGCCTGGTATCTGGTGGCAGGCATCATCTTTGCCGCGGCCAGCTTTACCGATTTTCTGGACGGCCATCTGGCCCGCAAGTGGAACATGGTCACCGACTTTGGCAAGTTTGCCGACCCGCTGGCCGACAAGCTGCTGACCACCGTGGCCTTCATTTACATGCTGCGGGACGGCGTGTGCAGCCCCGTGGTGCTCTGCATCATCCTGGCCCGCGAGTTTGCCGTGTCCGGCCTGCGCATGGTGGCCGCCGGTGCAAAGGACGGCAAGGTCATCGCCGCCAACATGTGGGGCAAGGTCAAGACCGTGCTGCAGATGCTGACCATCATCTTCTACTACTTCGGCACCGCATTGACCTGGGGCAATTCCGTTATGATAGGCGCTGACTGCGTGTTCCTCTCTTACTGGCTGTGCTGGCTGGTGGCCATTGCCACCGCCATCTCCGGCATCAAGTACCTGTGGGACAACCGCAGCTTCATCAATACCGCAAAATGATCAAGAAGATCGCCATTCTCTGTTCCATTTTCCTGAACCTCTGCATCGTGCGGTGGGAGCCGGTGGCCATCCGGATGACCTGGGAAGCGGTGGGCAGCCAGACCTTCACCTTTTACACCGAGAACTCCAATGTCTTTGCGTTCTTCGTCTGCCTGCTGGTGGCGGTGTGTCAGGTGATCTGCCTGTTCACGGGGCGGCAGCTGCCCCGCTGGGTCAAGACGCTCAAGTACATTGCCACCTGCTGCCTGACCATGACCTTCCTGACCGTGGTGTTCGTGCTGGGGCCCTACTGTGCCGACCAGGGCGGCGTGGTGTTCCTGCTGACCGAGAGCTCCATGCTCTACCACCACCTGCTCAACCCGCTGTGTGCCTTTGTCTCCTTTGTCCTGCTGGAACGGGAGCCAAAGCTGCCTGCGCGGTGCGTTCCGCTGGCGTTGGTTCCCACGATGCTCTATGGCTCCGTGGCCCTCTGGGCCAATTACCGGCGGCTCATCACCGGGCCTTACCCGTTCCTGCTGGTCTATCAGCAGACCACCCGGCAGACGGTGCTGTGGTGTGCGGCCATCCTGGCCATGAACCTGCTCTATGCCTGGCTTGTCTGGCGGCTGGGCGGGAACCGCCGCAAAAAGAGAAATGTGGGCTTGCTTTTCAGAAGCTGAGATGCAAAAGGCTCTCTGCCGGTTTTGGCAGAGAGCCTTTTCTCGTGTTTTGCTTACAGCAGGGGGATCCCAGCCTTTGCGCAGGCCGTGCGGGTGGCCTCGTCCCAGACGCTTGCCTGTACCTCGCCGATGTGGGCGCTGCCCAGCAGCAGCATGCACAGACGGCTCTGGCCGATGCCGCCGCCGATGGTGTAGGGCAGTTCGCCGTTCAGCACAGCCTTGTGGAAGGGCAGCTCGCGGCGGTCGTCGCAGCCGGCGGCGGTGAGCTGGCGGTCCATGCTCTCGGGGCTGACGCGGATGCCCATGCTGCTCAGCTCGTAGCTGCACTGCAGGGGCTCGTTCCAGAACAGCAGGTCGCCGTTCAGGTCCCAGTCGTCGTAGTCGGGGGCGCGGCCGTCATGGGGCTTGCCGCTCTTCAGGGGAGCACCGATCTTCATCAGGAAGGTGGTGCCGTTTTCCTTTACAAAGGCGTTCTCGCGCTCCTTTGGGGTCAGGTCAGGGTACTTGTCCTCCAGCTCCTGGGTGGTGATAAAGGTCACGTTGGGGGTGTGAAGGGGCAGATCCTGCAGCTGGGGGAACATGGCGTGCAGGTTCATCTCGGTGGCACAGACAGCCGACACGATGGAGCGCACCACATTCTTCAGGTAGGCCTCGCTGCGGTCCTCCTTGCGGATGACCTTCTCCCAGTCCCACTGATCCACATAGACGGAGTGGAGGTTGTCCAGCTCCTCGTCCCGGCGGATGGCGTTCATGTCGCAGTACAGGCCCTTGCCTACGCGGAAGCCGTAGTCCTTCAGGGCCTTGCGCTTCCACTTTGCCAGCGACTGCACCACCTGTGCCTCGATGCCGCTGTCCCGGATGTCAAAGGTGACCTTGCGCTCCACGCCGTTCAGGTCATCGTTCAGGCCGGTGGAAGCTTCCAGAAACAGCGGAGCCGACACGCGGTAGAGGTTCAGCGTGGCACACAGGGTGTCGGCAAACAGCCGCTTCACGGTGCCGATGGCACGCTGGGTGTCGTACAGGTTCAGCGCGGGTGTGTAGTTCTGCGGGATCATCGTTTTGCTCATAACAGTTTACCCCTCTCTTTCCGTTCTCTGCCGCCGAATTGCGGCACCGGAACGGCTTTCCCTTTAATACAGTAAATTATGGCACAATTCCAGAGCGTTGTAAAGGGGAGAACGCAAAGCCGGTGCAATTCGGGAGCTTACGCCTCTGCCACGGCCTCGATCTCGCACAGGACACCCTTGGGCAGATCCTTGACAGCAACGCAGCTGCGGGCGGGCTTGGAGGTGAAGTACTTTGCGTAGACCTCGTTGAAGGCGGCAAAGTCGGCGATATCGGCCAGGAAGCAGGTGGTCTTGATGACCTTGTCGTAGCCGGAACCGGCGGCTTCCAGGATCGCACCCACGTTCTTGCAGCTCTGCTCGGTCTGGGCGGCGATGCCCTCGGGCACAGTGCCATCCGCAGGGTTCACAGGGATCTGGCCGGAGGTGTAGACGGAACCGCCTGCGATGAAGCCCTGGGAGTAGGGGCCGATCGCGCCGGGAGCCTTTTCAGTAGCGATGACTTTCATGGAAAATACCTTCTTTCTGTGTGTTTGATGGAACTTTTCTCTTCGGGGAGAAAAATTCTGCTGCTTGAAGTCTACACCATGGGGCGGGATGTGTCAATCCGGGAGGGACTTTTTGCCCGCGCGGCCTTTACAAGCGGGCAAAAAGGCGGTATCCTTAATCTATTGATACACCACCCTTCAGGAGGAACCCATGGATATCCGCCAGCTGCACTATTTTCTGGTTTTGTGCGAAGAAATGAACTACACCCGCGCGTCACAGCGGCTGTTTCTGTCGCGGCAGGCCCTGCGGCAGAGCATCACGGCGCTGGAAGCCGAGCTCTGCGGCCCGCTGTTCGTCAGCGCCCACCACAAGCTCTCGCTCACCGAGCGGGGGCTGAGTTTGCAGCGCCATGCGGCCCCGGTGGTGGAGCAGTTCCAGCAGATGCAGGCGGCCCTCCATGCGGAGATCCAGTCGGCCCAGCCGGTGCGCATCGGCATCAGTGTCTCGTTGGTGCCGGACTACCTGCCCGGGCTGGAGACCCAGCTGGACAAGTTCCGCCAGCAGTACCCCCACATTGAGATGCGGTTCCGCCTGCTGGAAAACGATGCCGTGGCCGATGGTGTGGAGCAGGGCGAACTGGACGCGGGCCTTGTGATGGACCTGGGCACGGCGGCTCCGGTGCTGGCCCGCACCACCCTGCGGGCCGACCCGGCCTGCCTGCTGGTGCCGCGCGGCCATCCCTTCTGGGAGAAGGAGCGGGTGCCGCTTTCGGCCCTGCGGGGCCAGCGGGTGCTGCTGCCCAGCCTGCGGCAGGATCTGTTCAGCCCCCTGTGGGATGCCTGCGCCAGGGAGGGCTTTGCGCCCAACGCGGAGATCGGCCCCAGCTTCTATCAGGCGTACTATCTGGTTCAGGAGCAGCTCTGCACCTGCCTGACCCGCTACGAGCCGGGGGCACGGCGGGAGCTGGACCGGGTGCGGGACGTGCTGCTGGAAGATCTGCCGCCCCTCTGCGTCTCGATGGTGCAGCGGCGCGACCACAACTCGGCCTATCTTGACCTGCTGCGGGGCTACCTGATGGAGGTCATCGGGGGAGCGGCATCCCTGCCGCCCCGGCGGGGCCGCCCGGCAAAGCCCTTCTACAACTTCCCGGTGCTGTCCAGCGCCGCCCCCAAGGCGGCACCGCAGCACCCGACTCCGGGCACCCAGCTGCCCTTTGCGGGCGGGAACAACTTCCGGGAGCTGGGCGGCTACGAGGCCGACGAGGGTAAGCATGTCAAGTGGGGGCAGATCTACCGCGGCATTCCCACCGGGCTGCTGACCGGGGCGGCTGACCGCAAGCTGCTGGACAGCCTGGGCCTGCGGCTCATCCTCGACCTGCGCAGCGAGTCCGAGGCAGCGGAGCAGCCCGACTATGTGCCCGATGGCGCGCGGCTGGTGCGCATCTGCGGGCTTTGCCACCCGGACGGAAGCGAGATCTCCTTCTCTCCCGGGGACATTGAAAAGCTGCTCAAGGGCAAGAAGGACGAGGAGCATAACCTCGCCGATGCCATGTATGAGCAGATGCTCTTCCGCAATAAGGCTTACAAGGAGCTGTTCCGGGCGCTGGAGGCGGGCGAAACGCCGATCCTTTTCCACTGCTCCGGCGGGAAAGACCGCACGGGCGTGGCGGCCATGCTCATCCTGCTGGCGCTGGGGGCTTCCGATGAAACGATCTGTCGGGATTTTGTCCGGACCAATGTCTGCCGCCGCCCGGAGCTGGAAAAGATCTGGGCCGTCCATGCCGAGGAGATCGAGGCGCATCCCGAACAGAAGCAGTTCTATCAGGGCATTGCCGGTGTTCACCCGGAGTCTGCCCCCTTTGTGTTGGACACCATCCGCAAAGAATATGGCACCACCGATGCCTATCTTGAGGCGGAATACGGCCTGACCCCCGCCCGCCTGATGCGGCTGCGGCGGATGTATCTGGAATAATGGCTGTTTTTTTAGAAAATTCCTTTCACTTTACTTGACATTGTACCAAATGTTTCGTAATATAAGAAGTAGTATGGAATCCATGACGCTGCGTGCAGGGATCTTCCACAACCAAAGTTCAATGGGGCTTCATCTGCCCGTTTTTATATGAAAACCTTGTAGATAAAAAAGCTGCATCAGGCCGCAGGGGCAAACATGCCCTTTTTGTGCGGTGCTGTTGTCTGTTTTGTTGTTGAGAGCTTGATTTTGTATTGTTGACCCACGCCTTGCGCGGCAGCGTCTCCAGATTTTAGTTAATTTTGAACTTTAATTGTAAGGAGAGTGAACACGATGTCCCCGATCATTCTGTTGATCGTGGTCGTGGTTGCTGCTGTTGCTGCCGGCGCGGGTTATTTTATTGGTTACAACAACCGTAAAAAGACCGCCGAGGCACAGATCGGCAGCGCAGAAGCCGAGGCTACCCGCCTGGTGAACGAAGCGATCAAGACCGCTGACCAAAAACGAAAAGAAGCTGTTCTGGAAGCCAAGGATGAGGCTTTCCGCCTGAAAGCCGAGGTCGATGCCCAGAAGGCTGAGGCCGACAAGGAGATCAAGCAGCGCCGTGCTGAGATCAGCCGCCAGGAGAACCGCATTGACCAGAAGGAAAATGCGCTGGACCGCAAGACCGAAGCCCTGGAAAAGAAGGAAGAAGAGCTCAAGAAAAAGCACGAGGAGGCCGACAGCCGCTTGGCTGAGGTGGATGCCATCCGTGCCAAGGAGATGGAGCGCCTGGAGACCCTGGCGGGCCTGAGCCAGGAGGATGCCCGCGAAGTGCTGCTGCACAAGGTGGACGAGGAGCTCACCCACGAGAAGGCTGTCCGTGTGGCTGCCTACGAGACCGACCTGAAGGAAAACTGCGATAACATCGCCCGCAACATGATCGGTCAGGCCATCAGCCGCTGCGCCGCTGACCACTGCAGCGAGACCACCGTCAGCGTGGTGCCCCTGCCCAGCGACGAGATGAAGGGCCGTATCATCGGCCGTGAGGGCCGCAACATCCGCGCGCTGGAAACTGCCACCGGCGTGGATCTTATCATCGATGATACCCCGGAGGCCATCACCCTGTCCTCCTTTGACCAGACCCGCCGCGAGGTTGCCCGCATGACGCTGGAGCGCCTGATCGGTGATGGCCGCATCCACCCCGCCCGCATTGAGGAGACAGTGGAGAAGTGCCGCCACGACCTTGAGCTGCAGATGAAGCGGGAGGGCGAGCGCGCCGTGATGGAGCTTGGCATCCACGGCCTGCACCCCGACCTCATCAAGCTCATCGGCCGCCTGAAGTACCGCACCAGCTTTGGCCAGAACGCTCTGACCCACAGCATGGAGGTGGCCTGGCTGGCCGGTCTGCTGGCAGGCGAGATGGGGGTGAACGTCACGCTGGCCCGCCGTGCCGGTCTGCTGCATGATATCGGCAAGGCCCTTGACCACGAGATCGAGGGCAGCCATGTCCAGATCGGTGTGGATATCTGCCGCAAGTACAAGGAAAACACCCAGATCATCCATGCCATTGAGGCCCACCACGGCGATGTGGAGCCCAAGACCCCGCTGGCCTTTATCATTCAGGCCTGCGATGCCATCAGCGCCGCACGTCCCGGTGCCCGCCGCGAGAACGTGGAGAGCTATGTCAAGCGTCTGGAAAATCTGGAGGAGATCTCTTCCAGCTTTGAGGGCGTGGAGCAGGCCTTTGCCGTTCAGGCCGGCCGCGAAGTCCGCATCATGGTCAAGCCCGATGTCATCAGCGATGATCAGGTCATCCTGCTGGCCCGCCAGATCGCTAAGAAGATCGAGGATACCCTCGATTATCCCGGCCAGATCAAGGTCAACGTCATCCGCGAGAGCCGCGCCATCGAGTACGCGA
>ERZ838516.2775-NODE-2775-length-17623-cov-3.639458_pt1 | contig 17623 bp, 9 predicted proteins | sample MGYA00519910_ERZ838516 | MGnify/ENA primary metagenome ERZ838516 (study PRJEB31850, sample SAMEA3708837) | human gut metagenome | biome: human gut; feature: human-associated habitat; material: faeces | place: China | collected 2014 ... | reverse complement strand
TCAGTTCACGAGATTGACGATAGATATCATCTAAAGCAAATTTCTTATCTCTTTCTTGACAATGATTCCAGTATTGTTCATTCAAGATGCCTCCCCGAACGATAGGATTCTCATCCGAATCGTATGAATAAGCTGTTATCTTAATTTCTCCCGGTTCGACAAAAAACTCGATCGGCCTCCAAGCTGATTTTGCCATTTCGTCTGTAAACACCAATTCATACACTTTATTTTTTTCCAAATTACAAGTGTATTCAAATTTACCATTTCGCACGGGGATAATGGCATATGGTTCATGAATTCGGAAATCATCTTTATACCCGATCAAAGCCAGACGATGACTATACGGACGATCGATCACCTCCCCTTTTATCACGCACTCCTGCATTTCGGCCTTCTGTTCCTGTTCCTCACTCAACCGTATCCCCCGAATCAGCCAATCATCTTCATGATTTCCTTCCACATAATCCACATTTTTTTCACTGTCATCCAAAGATTCAAAATAAAGCTGGAAAGTCATCCGACCGGATTCCGGTAAAAACATCTTTTCGTTCAGCGTAATGCCTTCCGCTTTTAACAGTTTATACTCTTTGCCGTTCTCTCCTCTTAAAACAGTACGACCCACGACCCGGAACCAATGATCCGGAAAATAATCCACTTGCCCTGTAAGGATCGTCGCATCCTCTGTCAACTCGATTTTTATAATATCAAACATTTCAGTGTTCGTACTTTCATACCAGGGTACCTCTACAACCCGCTGTCCCCAACTCAAAAAAGAACAGAGACACAAACAGAATCCGAAGAACAAGCTTTTATATTTCATATCTTATGTTTTTGGTATTTGTTATATCAGTTCACAACACGACTTGATTCTCCAACTCGGTCACGATCTGACCGTCAAACAGGTGAATCACCCGGTGAGCGTACGAGGCATCATGTTGGGAGTGGGTTACCATGACGATCGTGGTTCCCTCCTGGTTCAATTCGGTCAACAGGTTCATGACTTCCGCCCCGTTTTTGGAATCGAGGTTTCCGGTCGGCTCGTCGGCAAGAATCAGCTTGGGCCCTGCCACGACGGCACGGGCAATGGCAACCCGCTGTTGTTGTCCCCCGGAAAGTTGCTGCGGGAAGTGCTTAACCCGGTGACTAATGTTCATCCGGTCGAGAATCGACGTGACCAGTTCTTTTTTCTCCGATGCCTTTTTCTTTAGGTAGATCAAGGGTAATTCCACGTTCTCATAGACATTCAACTCGTCAATCAAGTTAAACCTCTGAAACACGAAACCGATGTTCCCCTTGCGAACCTGCGTCCGCTGTTTCTCTTTTAAATGCCCGACTTCCTGCCCGTTGAAATAATAATTCCCGGATGTCGGGTTATCCAACAAACCGATGATGTTTAATAAGGTTGACTTACCACAACCGGAAGGTCCCATAATGGCCACAAATTCTCCCTGTTTCACGTGAAGGGACACATCGTTCAACGCTGTTGTTTCGACCTCTTCGGTGCGAAATACTTTACTTAAATGCTCAATTTTTATCATGATTCAATCTATTTACGAGTAAAACTTCACGTTGAACGTACCATAATCATGCCAAAAGGTATTTTATCCTAATTATCAACACATTACCAAAATATACTTTATACCACATGTCAAATAATTAGACAATCGTGTCTTATTTTTTGACATCCCATTCTTCCCTATTTTCCTCTATACCGCTGGAAACAAACACTTTCCGACTTTGGCACGACATTCGTTCCTCTGGATGCAAGATAAAACAAAAAATGATGATATTAAAGCAATATTCCATTCTATTGAGCATTTTAACATCCGGTTTGCTTGTCAACGGACAAAACCGGGAATGGAGCCTTCAGGAGTGTATTGATTACGGCGTGGAGAAAAGTCTTTCCATGCAACAACGGGAGCTACAAAATAAAAACGATAAACTGGACGTGCGGGATGCCACGCTCTCGCTCCTACCCTCCGTTAGCGGGATTTCTCCCGGCGTCAATTACAGTTTCGGTCGGGGAATTGACCCGGAAACCAACACGTACACGAATACCCGCTATATGTCGGTCGGGGGATTCGGCGTAGGCAGTAGCCTGACCGTGTTTGCCGGGTTCAGTAATATCAATCGCCTGCGAGCTGCCAAGTTAAGCCGCCTGATGGGATGGGAAGAAACCGAGAACCAAGCCAACCAGATCGCCATACAGGTGATGAACGCTTTCTTCACGTTATTGTATGCAGAGGAAGAGGTTCGGATCACGCAGGAACAGGTGGAAAACTCCCGGTTGCGTCTCAAAAAGATCGAACGGGAATACGAGTTAGGGAAAAAGCCGAAAAGCGATCTTTTCGAGATGCAGGCGCAACAAGCCTCCGTGGAGTTCCGGCTGATCACGGCACAAAATAATTGTCTCAACGCACAGGCTAATCTTAAATATATTATGAATTATAACGCGGAAGAGGAGTTAAAGATTGATGCCCGGTCGGTTTCCGAAGTTCACCCGGAACTCCACGAATTGAAGCCCAAAGAGGTTTTCACACAAGCACTCCAGACGCTGCCGGAAATCAAATTGGCCGCTTACCAAATCCGTTCCGCACAGCTCGGCGTGTACTCGGCAAGAGCCGGATTATATCCCTCGATCAGTATTAGCGGAAGTATCTCTTTCGGAAATTATAGTGACCAGCGTTCGGGTGATTTCTTCTCGCAAATCACGGACCGCAACCAGATCGGGAAAGGGTTCAGCATCGGTATGAGTATTCCCTTCTACTCCGGTCTGAGCCGCCGTTCCAGTCTCCAAAGAGCCAAACATAATTATCAATCGTCGAAGATAAAATACCAACAGACGGAACGAGCATTATATAACGAGATACAACAAGCCCTGCAAGATTTGAAGTCCTGCACCCAGCGCTACCGGATTGCCGTGCAGCGAGAGAATTTCAGCACCCTCTCCTACAACGCCGCCCGTAAACGTTACGAGCAAGGACTAATCACCATCATAGACCTGAACACGACCTCCAACAGCCTCCTTGAAGCAAAGTACGACGTGCTGCGAGCCCGCTTGGACTACGTGATGCAGAAGAGGATGATTGATTTTTATCAAGGAAAACCGTTACAATTGAAAATTGAGAATTGAAAATTGAAAATGAAAAAACGAACTCCCTCCCCCCTTCGGGGTGCTCCCTCTATAAACAGATGGAGAGTTGAAATACTCCCTGTCTTCGGGAAAAGTCACCAACTCCTCCTCTGTTTATAGAGGAGGTGGCAGCGAAGCTGACGGAGGAGTTCAATCTAAAATCTAAAATAATTAAATTTAAAATTAAACCGTGGATCGACTAATAGAACAAAAAAGAGGAATTAAGAGGAAACACATACCTTACCTCATCGGGGGAATATTTATTCTCTGGTTTGCCGGGTGGGCCGTGTTCGGGAATCACGAATCGGCTTTGCGGGTGGACAAGGAGAAAGTAACTATCGAGGACGTGAGCCAAGGGATTTTCCATGATTATATCCGGATCATGGGGAACGTGGAACCGTTGACGTTCTCGCAATTAACCGTGCAGGAAGGAGGAAGCGTGAAGGAGATTCTCGTGGAAGAGGGAGAAATGGTGAAGGCGGGAGAGGTCATTATCCGGCTCGAAAGTAAGAATCTGGAAACGGAGATACTGAATAGCAAGGATCGGTTTGCCGAGGAAGAGAACTCCGTGCAGAATAGCTTGCTGGACTTGGAACGGGAAGAGCTGAACCTGCAACAGGAGCGGTTGACGCTGGAGCTTGACGTGGAAAGGAAGAAACGAAAATACTTGCAGAACAAGCAACTTTTCGAGGAAGACCTGATCGCCAAGGAAGAGTATCTCGTAGCCAAAGAAGATTACGAGTATGCCATCCACAACCGGGAGCTGATCACGGAGAAACAAACGAAAGATTCCATTCGCCGCCACTCGCAGGTCATTATGCTCAAACAAAAAATGGAGAATGCCCGGCGTAACCTGCGACTGACACAGGAACGCTATGCCCGGCTTAACGTGTGCGCCCCGATCGACGGGCAGTTGAGCGACCTGAACGTGGAGATCGGTCAGGTGGTGGGGGTCGGCAGCCAGATCGGGAAGATCAATGTGCTGAACGATTACAAGGTGATGACACAAATCGACGAACATTATATCGACCGGGTACGCAAGGGGCTGACTGCCACGTTGGAGCGGCAAGGGAAGGATTTCCAAATGGGGGTAATCAAGGTGTACCCCGACGTGAAGGACGGGCAGTTCAAGACAGACTTGGAGTTCACGACTACCGTCCCTCCCAATATCCGGACGGGACAGACGTATCATCTGAACCTGCAACTCGGTGCGGCGGACGAATCGATACTGATTCCCAGAGGTACTTTTTACCAAAGCACCGGGGGACAATGGATATACGTGTTGTCGCCCGACGGGACAGAGGCTTTCCGGCGAAAAATAAAAATCGGCAAACAGAATCCCCGTTATTATCAAGTGACGGAAGGACTTCAACCGGGTGAAAAGATCATCACGTCGGGATACGAAATGTTTGGCGACAATGAACGACTTATTTTCAAGTGATTTTTTGTACTTTGCAACACGGCTAAAAATAACACGATATGTATCATCTCAAACTGGTAGGACGTCAGATTTTTCAACGGAAAGGCTATTTCGTGATCAACACAATCGGGCTGGCAGTGGCTCTCACCGCCTCCGTATTTATTTATACTTTTCTGGTAAAAGAGTGGCAGACAAACACGTACCACGAGAATATTGACCACATTTACCGGATCACGGTTCAAACCGACGGGAATACCTACTGGGGGGCAGAGGTTTGCAGCTCGCTGGGAGAGATTGCCAAAGCGGAACTGCCGGAAGTGGCTGACTATACCCGGATCATCACGGCACGGGAGATGAAAATTCGCTGGGAGAATGACGATCATTATCAAACCGGGATTTCCTGCGGGTACGCGGATCGACAATTGTTCAGTATGTTCACGTTCCCGCTCGTGACGGGGAGTATTCAAGCCTTCGAACACCCCGGCTGGGTGGTGATTTCGGAAAGTATTGCCCGGCGTCACTTTAAGAATACAAATCCCATAGGGAAACTGGTATATCTGGAAAACCTGTACACGAGTGGAAGTGTTTCAACATTCCGGATTGCCGGGGTCATGAAGGATATGCCACCCCGTTCATCCATTCAAGCCGACGTGATTCTGGATTTTTCCGTGATAGAACATTCGTTCCGGTACAACATGGGAAACGCCGTGCAGACGTTTATTCAATTAACCGACGGGGCGGATGTCCAAAAGGTAGAAGAGCAATTACTTCAAATTGAATACCGGGAGTCTGATTATATTCGGGAACAAAAGGAGCTATTGCAGTTACAACCGTTACGGGAAATGTACCTACACTCAGATCACATACAAGACTTTGACCTCTCCTTTGCCCAAGGATCGGGAACTTTTAACTGGATTCTGTTCGGAATTCTCTTGCTCATCCTGTCGCTGGCATTTTGTAATTACCTCATCATCAAACTGGCCCTAACGGATAAAAATGCGGAACGGTTTGCCATACAAAAATATTTCGGGAGTAGTAATCGAAATATTTTCGTGCAGGTGTTGCAGGAAATAGGCATATATACCGTGACGGCCTTCGCCCTGACGGTCGTGCTGACCTTTATTTTTTATCCCTATTTCGCACAAATCATTTCGCCCAAGCATCCCTTCCCATTTTATTTGAGCGGAACGGAAGTCATCGGTTTCCTGCTCATCTTCCTGCTGTTTGCCGGATGCATTGGGGGAATTACTTACGGACATATCAGCCGAAAACTCAACTCTTCCGGACTGAAAAACACGATTGTCTCTTCCCGCTCGTCGCTGGATTTGAAGAAAATTCTGATGATTGCCCAACTAACAATCTTCTGCGGGTTGCTTTTTTTCTCCATCGTGTTTCTCCGACAAATCGATTATCTCCAAAACAAACCGCTGGGTTACAATAACCGGAACACGATTTCTTTCGATTGGCCGAATCCCTACGAGATCACGTCTCTGAAGGAAGAGTTATCGCGACACCCAGACGTGCTAGCCGTGAGTTGCGGGGCCTTACTCCCAATCGGGAACTGGTCGCACTGGGATATTCATTTGGCCGAGCAACCGGAAAAAAGCATACAATCCTACTCGCTTTTGTGTGACGAAGATTTCCTCCGTACCTACCAGCTAAAACTCGTGGAAGGACGGGATGCCAAAACGAAGGTCACGACACCGGGAATTTATTCCCGTAAGCCCGTGGACGTCGTGGAGATCGTCGTGAACCAGAAGTTCGTGCGGCAAATGGGATTAAGTCACCCGATCGGAACATTACTGAGTGACGGAACCGCCAAAATGCAAATCGTGGGGATCGTGCAGGACTTCCACTACCGTTCACTCTATGAACCGATTCAACCCGTCATGATCGGTAGTGACCTTCCGGGAGTGTCGTTCACCCTCATCGTCCGGTTCCGGGAAGGGAAACGAAGCGAGATGATCCATTACCTGCAACAATTACACGAAACCCGTCACCCGGAAACGCTGATGAGTTACCAAGAATATCCCTATTCCGAACTATACGAGCGGGAAATCATGCTGGGACATCTCGTGTATATATTCACGGGCATCGCCCTATTGATCGGGGGCATGGGAGTACTTGCCTTTTCTGTTTTCATCGCCGAGAGCAAGACTAAAGAAATCGCTCTCCGCAAGGTGAACGGGGCCTCGGAAGGGCAAATTATGATTTACCTGAACCGTATTTTCACGAGGCAAGTGGCGGTCGCCTGTATCGTGGGGCTTCCCTGTTCCTATCTGATTTGCCGACAATGGTTGCAAGGTTTCGCATACAAAGTCACGATAAGCCCTTGGATTACCGTTTGCGTGATCGGGGGGACTTTGCTACTGGTGGTTCTCGTCACCGGCTGGCAAATACGCCGGGCCACACGCCGAAACCCGATTGATACCCTTAAAACCGAATGATCATGCGGATGTTCCAATATAAAATATTATTCCGGCATTGGGGTAAAAATAAAATATATCCCTGTATCTCGACATTCAGTCTGGTTATCGGTCTCACGTGCAGCACGCTACTGATCGGGTTTGCCATGCACGAACGGCGAACGGCACATTCCACGCCCGGAGAGGATCAGCTTTACGTGGTGCAAACGAAAGATAATTTTTACCACAACTCGGAACAGAAAACGTACGATACCCCGGTCGGGGCTGCCCAAAAACTACACGAGAAATACCCGCAGGTGACGGGGTACTGCACTTTTCGACAAGAATTTGTCGTCATGCACCGGGGAAAGCACAAACTGGAGATTGATAACGCTTATAAAGTAACTCCCGGTTTCGACACGCTTTTCCAACCGGAAATGATTAGCGGGAATTTAAAACAAACTCTATCGCATCCCTTGGAGATCGCGATAACCCGGAGTTTTGCCCTCCGCACGTTCGGGAAGGAAAACCCGGCGGGAGAGGTTCTCTCGCTCGAAACCTACAAAGATGTATTCGTGAAGAACGGGGACGGTTACGGGGTTTCACAACAACAAGTCAACCAAGACTACACGATCACCTCAGTCATTGACGATCGCCAACCAAGCGTCCTGTATTACGAGCTGCTTTTCGGGTTATCCCCGGAAGAGATTGCCCGGCAACCTTTCAGCACTTCGTGGTATCATAACGTGGTGCAAGTGCAAGCGGGAAGTGATTTATCCGCCCTGCAAGAAAAGGATGAAAACGCCACCCCGCTTTTCCTGCTCCCCATCGAACAGGTGTACTACACGAAAGATTATTCCGAGAATCGACTTTTCAGGTACCGGGATTATAAACAGTTGCAAACCAGCCTATATATCGCACTACTTATTCTGATTATCGCTTGTTTTAATCACGTGAATATCAACATGACCCGTTCGTTCCAACGTTTGCTTTATTCCGGGCAGCAACTGATACACGGGGCCTCCCGGAACGAAATCCGATGGCAAGTGATTCAAGAAACGGCACTCCAAGTAGGCTTTGCTTTCGTTATTTCACTGGCATTGATTTACACGGTGTTACCGACGTTTAATGCCTTTATGGATTCCAAGCTGGCTTTTGTCGATCTGTTCCGGGGAGAAACGCTACCGATCATTTTCTATACCCTTGTCGCCGTGATCCTGTTCCCGTCAATTTATATCCTGTACAAAGCGGAACGGGTGGCACTAGCCGATATTTTAAGGAAAAATTACACGTTTCATCGCTCGCTGATTGCCGGAATTATTGTTGTCCAATTCACAATTTCGATCATTTTACTGGCCCTTTTCCTCACGATAAAAAGGCAGACCGAATATATCACACACATTCGCCCGGACGCGGAATCAATTGTTTCCATAGAACACGAATATATTCCCGACGAACATTCGTGGAAGACATTCAAGGAGCAAGTGATCACGCTACCGGAAGTTGTTGACTACACCTCTACCCTCCCGCTCATGAACGGGGCCATCGCTAACCGGGAGTTTAATGCCAACACGTTAAAGATGGATCAACACTTTTTCCGTTTTTATCACGCTGAACTCGTGGCAGGGGATTCCTTGTGTCATGCTACCGATGTTTCGATCCACAAGGTGCTGGTGAATGAATCGCTGATCAGAAAGAAACAGATCGAAAACCCAGTCGGGCAATCTTTTTCACATGACGGGATGGACTTCGTAATTTGCGGAGTCATCAAGGATTACGCTATTGATCACGTCACGAACGAGGTCGAACCGTTAATTATCATCCGGGAGACGGACGACTGGGTAAACGCCAGAGGCACGGTAATTAAAACCCGACCGGGAGAGGTTGAGGCCACGATTGCCCAGATGCAGAGCTTGTGGGAAACGATCGCTCCTGATGAATCTCCGTTGGTTTTTACCTCTTTGGCCGAGATTTACAGGGATATACACAAGGAAGAGTTCCGGACGGCACGAATCGTTTCCGTATTCACATGGATCAGTATGCTACTCTCTTGCATGGGATTATTCGGGTTAGCGTGGTATTCGGTTGAATGTCGGACAAAAGAAATTTGCCTGCGGAAAGTCAACGGAGCAACCGAGAAGCAAATCGTGCTGCTCGTGTGCGGACGTTTTGTGAAATGGATGATTTGGGCCTCACTTCTCGGTATTCCAATCGCTTGGTATTTGGCTAACGCATGGATTTCACAATTCGTGTACAGGGCCGAGTTATCCCCGTGGATTTTTATCACGAGTATATTACTCGTGATCATGATAGGCATTATTACCGTGATTCGCCAATCTTGGTATGCCGCAACACTAAACCCAATAGATTCCCTTAAAACCGAATAGCCATGTTTAAGCAATATTTTAAATTCATAGTACGCAAGCTTTCCCGCAACAGGGTTTACACTGTGATCAATATTGTCGGGTTGTCCATTGCCTTTTCTGCCGCTTGGCTGATATACAGTCACACGTCAAACGAGTGGAATATGGACGGGTATTTGAAAAACAGCGACAATATTTACCGGGTGATCACCCGATACGGTGATGAGGATTTCTGGAATTGCCGAACCAACACGCCATTCGGTCCTGCAGCAAAACGAACATTTCCGGAAATCGTACAGGTAGCACGCTATTTTCAAAAAGATTATCGCATAAAAATAAAGGATGACCAAGATTTTACCATAGAACCTAAACTTGCATTTGTCGATCCTCCGTTCTTTGATCTGTTCGAGATTCCCGTGATACAAGGGAAAATTGACACAACCGTTTTTTCATGGATCGTGTTCACGGAAACAAGTGCCAAACGCTACTTTAACAAGGAGAACCCGATTGGAAAGACGGTAACCATTAAAGATGGAATCAATAACAGAAAAAAAGACATCAAATGCCAAGTCGTTGCTGTTATAAAAGATTTTCCGGCGAACTCGACGATTCAAGCAAACATCATCGTGGATTGCCGACAGGGAATCCCATATTTTGATGAACATCGAGGAAATTACTCTTTGTACACCTATTTTCATATCCTACCAACCGCAGACCTTCGAGCTATCGAAAAGAAATTACCGACAATCGCATCCAATATGCCGGACGACGTTAACCATTACAGTCACAGACTTCAACCCCTGAAAGATATTTATTTTCATTCCGATCATCTACGAGAAGATGAATTGTTACGGGGTTCTCAATCCCTAACCTATTTATTATGGAGTATCACAATTCTTATTCTACTACTTGCTGCCGGAAACTTCCTACTTATCCGAATTGCCCAACAAGACCGGGATTCTTCCCGTTTTGCCATACACAAATGTTATGGAGCCAGCAACAAGCATTTATTCTATCAATTGCTCGGTGAAATCGGGTTACAGACAGGAGTTATTCTTCTACTCTCGTGTATTTTGACCTATGGATTGCATCCTTATTTTATCCAAATCTTGTCACCGGAGCATATTTATCCATTTGAACTTTTCAACCTTTCCAATTTCGTATTTGTAGGATTTATATGTCTGATTATGGGGATCATTTGCTCCATTTTATACTTTCACTTTAAACATCATGTTAGCCGGGAAGGTGTGAGAGGTATGCTCCAACCCAAACCACAACAGATAAATCTTTCCAAAATTTTAACCATATTACAAATCGGTATTTTCACCTCATTACTTTTTTATTGTACCATCATTATTTCACAAATTAATTTTATAAAAAACAAACCACTAGGGATAGATACGGAACATATCCTTCAAGTTGGCTGGTTTGACAATTCCCGCAGCTATCAACCTCTAAAAGAAGAATTACTTCAGCATCCCGGAATTCTTTATGTATGTAACGGTATGAGTATACCTTTTACTTACATACCCTCCATCGAGAAAATACCCCTTCTCACAGAGCCGGAAAAACAAATTGATGTTGTATGTGCATACGGGGACGAAGACTTTACCAATGTATATAAAATTCCGATTATTGAAAGTCAGGAGTTTACTCCTATCGAATTTAATCCCTCGCCTGAAAATAATTACTCATCAACAACCGACGTGTGGGTAAATAAAAAATTCGTGGAAACGTTCAAACTGGATCACCCTCTAGGAATGATCCTAAACCAGCAACATTCTGTTCACTATCGAATTACAGGAGTTACGGAAGATTATCACACGCAATCACTCCATTACCCGGTACGCCCCACGATGATTTTACCGCCATCCTCGTATTTATTATTAATACGTTACCAACCGGGAAAACGGCAAGAGATTCTTGAATATCTGCAAGACTTATATCTATCCCGAAACCCAGAATATATTTTCGAGTGCAAGGAATATAATTACTCAGACCTATACCAAAAAGACATGGCCTTTATGGAACTCGTGATCCTGTTTTCACTGATCGCCATTCTAATCGGTGGTATGGGGATATTCGCTTTTGCCATATTCATGGTGGAAAGCAAAACGAGGGAGATCGCCCTTCGGAAAGTAAACGGGGCATCGGAACGACAAATCATGTTACTATTTAACCGACAATTCATGACAAAAGTTCTCGTGGCCTGCGTGATCGGTCTGCCGATAGCGTACTACGCCTCCCGGAAATGGCTGGAAAACTACGCTTACAGGATAGAAATACAACCTTGGATTTTCGTACTTACCATCGTTATATCCCTTTGTATTGTTCTGCTCGTGACCAACTGGCAGATCCGGCAAGCATCAAGAAATAACCCGATAGATACCCTTAAAACCGAATAATCATGCAAAACGTTCAATTCAAAATCATATTTCGAGGTTGGCTAAAAAACAAGACCTACACGCTGATTTCTTTGATCAGCCTGATCACGGGGATCACGTGTTGCACGCTGCTCGTTACTTTCGTGATACACGAATATAATATCGCTCATTCTATCTTGAATAGTAAAAATAGTTATCTTGTTCAGGAGCAAAGGAAACAAGACGTCCATCCCAATGATGCTTTCATTTCCGGGGAAAGCGGGGTTCAACTAAAAAACATTTATCCAGAAGTGAAAGCCTATTGTGTATTCCGGAATGAACATCTTCTTTTCAGTGAAAAAGCGGAAGAACCGGACTACATGGATGCTTATTCTGTTACACCCAACTTCACCGACTTTTTTAAACTTCCCCTTTTATCGGGAGATTTACGCAAAACACTCTCATCCCCCAATGAAATTGCCGTTACCCGGTCTTTTGCCCGCCAACAATTCGGAATTGCTAACCCTATTGGGAAATCTCTCACATTAGGGCGCTATATTGTTCATTTTGACGGGGAGAAAAATATCTACAAAAAGATATTCGAACCTTGTACAATCACAACTGTTATTGACGATTCGCAAAAGAATTTTCTCCATTTTGGGATATTACGAGGATTACCGGACGAAGAAATATCAAAAGTTACCGGATTCTCTTTTTACATTTTTATCGAGCTTTCGTCTAAAGTTACAGCTCCAAATTTCCTAACAAAAATAAATGATCGGAACGAAGAAGTATTTAAGGATAGAACGATCTATCTAAAACCTGTTGAACAACTTTATTTTTCAAAAGCAAAATATTTATACGAGGACGGATTAATCTTTAAACGTGATCCTTCTTTCGTTTATTTAGGCATGGGAGTTGCCATACTCATATTTATCATCGCTTGCTTCAACCACATCAACATTTGTCTGACCCGTACCATACAACAATTAAAAACAACCGGGATTCAACTTATTTCGGGAGAATCAAAACAAGGAATACGTAAACAGTTAATCATGGAAACCGGATTACTCGTTATGTTTTCCTTTATCGTATCTATTGGTATTATCCATATTCTTATTCCTTATTTCAACACATTCATTACTTCCGATTTATGTCTATCGGATTTATATGCCGGATATACTCCACTGGTGCTAATTCTTTTACTCGGTACAATTATCATCATACCTCCTTTATACGTGATCCTAAAAATCAACAAAAATTCTCTATCTGAAATTCTAAAGAATGAAAACAAACAAAAAAACATTCTTATTCGCAATATTGTGATTACCCAGTTTACCATATCCATTATCCTGACGACAACAGTGGTAAACATTCACCACCAGATGGACTTCGCAACACATTGCCGTCCACACGCCAATGAAATCTTGATATTAGGATGGGGACTTTACACGGTAGAAGATGAAACGACGAAAGCTTTTTATGACCAACTCTCTTCCATCCCGGAGATCACGCACCGAACGATGAGCGCTATCACTCAAAATTGCACTTACGGACTAGATAATATGTACGTGGCTTGCACAGACGCCGATCTCTCGTTCTTTGATTTTTATGATATACAACTTTTGGAAGGAAGACTTTTCTCTCCGGGAAAACAAGGATTACATGAAGCCATCGTGAACGAGACTTTTCTAAAGAAACAAGGGATAACAGAGCCTTTAGGTAAAACCTTCCAAATATGGGATGAAACCTACACGATCGTCGGGGTCGTTGCCGATTATCCAAGAGATAAACTCACCCGAGAGATCACGCCATTATTTATTCGATTCAGTGATACCGGGTCTGATCGTCATATTATCCGTATTCAACCCGGTACCCGAAAAATAGTCGAAGAAAAGATTAATGCACTTTGGAAACAAATTGCTCCCGGAGCAATCGAAATAAAAACTTGTAGTCTGTCTGAACGCTACATGGAGTTTCACGAAGAAGAGTTACAAGTAATGAAAATTCTTTCAATATTTTCCTATATCAGCATTTTGCTAGCCGGTTTAGGATTATTCGGATTAGCATGGTTCTCCGTGGAGAACAGGCGGAAAGAGATCAGCCTCCGTAAAATCAACGGGGCCAGTGAAAACCAAATCGCCGTGTTACTATGCGCCCGTTTTATCAAATGGATTCTAGTTGCTTTTTGCATCGGGGCGCCGATTGCCTATTACTGCTCAGTACAGTGGCTCACACAGTTCGTTTATAAAAACGAAATTTCTCCGGTATCATTTATCTTTATCGGTATAGCGGCAGTCGTTATTGGCACGCTGACCGTCGCATGGCAAGCATTTAAAGCCTCCCGGATGAATCCGGTAGATACTATAAAATAGGGGAAAGTCAAGCGTTCTTTCCCCTATCCAAATCATTCTCGTCTGGTTCCGTACCCAAGGCATCGGACTCTTCTTTTACCTCGTCCATGTAATTAGCCAAATTATCCCGGGCATCATCATCGTCATTCTCCAGAATTTCACCTAAAGCGTTTATATATGCCTCGTGTAATTTCTCATCATCTTCGGGTGTCAGATGCTTTTTCACATCCATATTCTCTTGTTTCTTTTCCTTCTCTTTCATAACCGTGTTCGTTTGAATTTATACACGTGAAACGAAAGAAAAGGAAAAAAGTTTATAAAAATTTAGTCATGTAACTCATTATATATTGCCATACCCTTTACTGTCAACAAATATTTTTGCCGAGGATGATTAGGCTTTTCCGGGTATAGTAATCTTATAAAACCATTTTTCATTGCCGGATTGATATAATTCTCCAAAAACGTAGGACGGTGTTTCAGCTTCAGTTTTTCCATTAACTGTTTAAGAGTATATTGCTCATCTCCTATTGACAACAAAAGAATACGTTCTTGTCCGGTAAGTTGTTCGGTAAGTTGTTCGGTAGTTGTTCGGTTATCGGTAGATTCCACCTTCTCTCGTATTTCTTCAGGAAATTGGATGAGCATATATCTATTTTTTAATTCGTTTTTCTCTCCCATCAGTAAATTACGAAAAAAACGTTCTAAATATTCAGTATCACGTGTAATACTTTTTTGAATATTCTGATAATTAGCTCGTACCAAAGCATTCCTAAAATACCAAGAATGATTGGCAAAAAGATTATTCTCAACATTGAATCCCATAGAACGTAAATATTGGATAGTAAAAACGGCTGTTGTCCGAGTATTTCCTTCCCCAAAAGGATGTATCTGCCATAATCCTGATACAAATTTCGCCACATGACTTGTAACTTGTACTATACTCAAACCGGTATAGTCAAACCCTTTCTCTTGTTCAAGATCATATTCCATGGCCTTACGAATATCTGGAGCGGAAACATATAGCACCGTATCACCTCGAAGGACCCATTCTTTTTTAATAATATTATAGTCCCGAATTTTTCCTGCAAATTTAAATACGCCATCAAATATACGTCGATGAATAGCTATAAATCCCGCTACAGTAAAAGCAAATGTCCGTTCACTTAACAACTTAGCAATATTAGCCGACACCTTATCGGCCTCTTCCGTATCATCAGCATCATTTACACGATCGCCTTTTGACTCGTAATAATTCTTGATAAGCTGACGAGCCTCGTCAATTGTTATATCCCCTTCTATGTTCCGACGAGCTGTTTCGATTAAGTATTCCGACGGTTTTAATCCATCGACAGCCTGTAAACCAATTGCAGTTTGCCATACATAACCTTTTTCCCGTTTATGAGGTTCATTTTGCTTTATATATTCTTCGAAATCATTCATGCTAAATTTTCTTATTTTATGCCTGCTTAATCGAAAGACCGATACGTTTCCGTACCTTATCAACCTGCACGATTTTCACTGAAACATGCTGATTCAAAGAAAGTACATCCGCCGGGTTCGAAATATATTTATCGGCAATCTCGGATATGTGTACTAGTCCGTCCTGTTTCACGCCAATATCCACGAAGGCTCCGAAGTTCGTCAGATTAGTCACGATACCCGGAACAACCATCCCGATCTCCAAATCGTCGATCGTGTGAATGTTGTCAGCGAAACTGAATACTTTAGCCACGGAACGGGGGTCACGCCCCGGTTTCTTGAGTTCATCCACGATGTCTTTCAACGTGGGTAGCCCAATCCGGTCATTCACGTAACGGGATAGTTCAATCTTATTACAAGTCTCCTCGTTACCAATCAACGATTTCAACGGGATGCCCAAGTCTTTTGCCATCCGTTCTGCCACGGCGTATGATTCCGGATGCACGGATGAATTATCCAAGGGATTTTCGGCCCCCTCGATACGAAGGAACCCGGCACACTGTTCGAATGCCTTCTCTCCCATACGTTTCACTTTTTTCAATTCGCTGCGACTACGGAATGCCCCGTTCTCCTTGATATAAGTAACCACATTTTCTGCCAAAGTCGGCCCCAATCCGGAGACGTAAGTCAACAAGTACTTGCTTGCCGTGTTCACGTTCACCCCAACCCGGTTCACACACGACTCGACCACCCGATCCAAACTCTCTTTCAATTTGGATTGATCGACATCATGCTGGTATTGCCCTACCCCGATAGACTTCGGGTCAATTTTTACCAACTCGGCCAATGGGTCCATCAGCCGACGCCCTATCGACACGGCACCGCGAACCGTTACATCATACTGCGGGAACTCGTCCCGGGCTATCTTAGAGGCCGAATAAATCGATGCCCCGCTTTCACTCACGACAAACACTTGTATATCCCGGTCATAACGTAAACTCTGGATAAACCGTTCGGTTTCACGTCCTGCCGTACCGTTACCGATAGCAATCGCCTCGATCCGGTACGAGTTTACCAGATTGGTAACCTTATTAGCCGCCTGTTTCACCTCGTTTTGTGGCGGGTGAGGATAAATGGTTTCATTATGCACCAGATTTCCCGTTTCATCCAGACAAACAACCTTACATCCCGTGCGGAACCCCGGGTCTATACCCAACACCCGCCTATTCCCAAGAGGCGGAGCCAAAAGCAATTGACGCAGATTCTCGGCAAACACCTTAATCGCTTCTTCATCTGCTTTCTGCTTACCGCTTTGCAGGTACTCGGTCTCGATAGACGAAAGCAACAAACGTTTATACCCGTCTTTCACCGCCATGGTCACCTGCTCGGCACTCTCGTTACGACCTTTCACGAATATTCTTTCCAAAGACTCGATCGTTTCCTCTTCCGGAATTTCAATCGCCACTTTCAGAATACCTTCAGCCTCCCCCCGACGAATCGCTAACATACGGTGGGAAGGAATCCTCCGCAAAGGCTCCGAATAATCGAAATAATCCGTGAACTTCTCCCCTTCTTCCTCTTTCCCCTTCACAACTTTCGCCTTTACTACTGCCACCCGGTCAAAAGAGCGACGCACGGTGTTTCTTGCCCGGTCATTCTCGCTGACCCACTCGGCAATAATATCCCTAGCACCCTGCAAAGCCTCTTCTTCATTCTCCACGTCATTCTTCACGAAACGAGCCGCTTTGTCCCATACATCCCCGTTATCCTGTTTCATCAACATGGCAGCCAAAGGTTCCAATCCCTTTGCTTTTGCCTTTGATGCCCGAGTTTGTTTCTTCGGTTTATAAGGCAGGTAAATATCTTCCAGTTCTCGTAAATCTGTACAATGCTCTATCTGTTTCCGTAATTCCGGGGTCAGTTTCTCCTGCAGCTCGATACTCTCCAACACCGTCTTTTTCCGCTTTTCCAGTTCCTTGAACTGCTCGTAAATCTCTCGTACCTGTCCCACCTGCACCTCGTCCATACTCCCGGTCATCTCTTTCCGATAACGGGAAATAAAAGGTATCGTGGCTCCTTCATCCAGTAACCCCAATAAATTTTTTATATATCTACTCTCAAAACCACTCTTTTGTGTCACGAAGGTGACCGGATCTATATAATATT
>ERZ838516.2772-NODE-2772-length-17647-cov-5.583333_pt1 | contig 17647 bp, 8 predicted proteins | sample MGYA00519910_ERZ838516 | MGnify/ENA primary metagenome ERZ838516 (study PRJEB31850, sample SAMEA3708837) | human gut metagenome | biome: human gut; feature: human-associated habitat; material: faeces | place: China | collected 2014 ... | reverse complement strand
TAAAACCACTCCTGTGCAAGCACATCGTGGTTTCAGGCTTTTGACCCTGGCATCTATAGAATTGCGAAAATTAGTTTTCAACGGAGCAATTTACAGGAATCAGTCAGGAATGAAAGATTAAAAAAGGAAAACAGGAGGAAGATATGAGAAAACGAATTGCAGCAGGATTACTTGCATTTGCACTTGCATTTACCGCAATGGATTTTGGTGGCTTGGTAAGTATTCAGGCAAATGCAGCAGGACTGGTACAGGTTACTGAAGAGAACCAGAGTAATTTTCATTTAAACGGAGATTATGCCGGATATTATGCGATTGCAGACAAAGAAGATCTGCAGGCGTTTGCGGCGAAGGTCAATGCCGGAGAGAACGCTGTCAATGCAGTGCTGACGGCAGACATTGATATGACAGGTGAAGACTGGACACCGATCGGAGATACAAATGACGGTTATACAGGAATCTTTGACGGAAACGGACATAAGATCAGCAAGCTGGTCTGCGAGCGGACAGGGGATAAACAGGTATCAGGCTTGTTTGCACAGCTGAAGGAGAACAGCGTTGTCAAAAATCTTGGCATGGAAGATGGCGTGTTCACATCGTCAACGAGTACGGCCGGAGCAGTTGCAGCAAAAAGCAATCTTGGAAAAGTGATCAACTGCTGGAACAACGGAAAAGTAACAGCTCATGATTTCGGCGGCGGCATTGTCGGAAGTTCGCAGGGCTGGATCGAATCATGCAAAAACAGCGGATCGGTAAAGGCAACGTGGGGCTGGGGACGCAGCGGAGGTATCGCCGGGGAACAGGTCTGTGATATGAACAGCTCAAAACAATATGTAAGAACCTATATCAAGTATTGTTATAATACCGGAACAGCAGATGGATATTATGCCGGCGGTATAGTTGCTTATCAAGGCTATAAGAATCAAGAAGCCTGTGATATCATCTCCTGCTGGAGCGATGCAGTCATGACAGGAAGTATAGCAGGTGGAATTGTAGGGAGTCTGGACAAGGGTGACACAATTCAGAACTGTGTTTTTAATACCGATCGTTTTAAGGGACAGGTTTATAATAAAAATCAAAATGGAAGTGTCAAAGATTCAGAAGGTATGACAACCGCAGAGTTTGCATCCGGAAAGGCGACCTGGGTGTTAAATGGAAAGGATAATTCTCTGGCTTCACAGGCAAAGTGGTTCCAGAATCTTGAAGAAAATCCGGATGCTTATCCTGTAATGGATGGCACACATGGAAAGGTTTATTATCTGGAGGAAAACGATACTTACAGCAATCATCCGGGAAGTATGGCAAAAAATGAGATTTCACTGGTATCCGGTACCCAGATTGAGCGGACAAGCGATAATCTGTCTGAAACAAAGCCACTGTCTCTGAAAAAAAACGAGGTTTTTAACTGGAAAGGGGACGGAGCAATAGAGGTCGGCTATTATCTGGATGAAAAGGCACAGATACCGACCACGGCGGAAAACAGCGGAGCTGCTAAAAAAGGCGGAGCACCGGCACTGCCGGGACAATATTATGTAAAAGTGACGGCTCTGGAAGTGGAAGATTTTTATCAGGAAACTTCAGAAATCTTTTCCTATCAGATCAACTTCGATGCCGAAATCCAGATGGAAAAAATCGCAGGCAGCAAAAGCATAGATTATGCTTATACCGGAAATCCACGGGAACTGTCCTTTGAAAAAGGAAGAAAAATCACCTGGAGCTGCGAGGAAACACCGACATCCGTAAAAACCACTTATTATAAAGATCGCGGCAGCGTGCTGACAAATGCAGAAAATGCCGGTGCACTTACCGAAGGCGGAGCGCCGGCTGATAAAGGCGATTACTATGTAAAAGTAGAAATGACTTTCCGTGAAAAATATAAATCAGAATCGGATTATCTGTTATATAAAATTTCGGACGGAGAAATTGAGGTAACTATGGATGGACATTCCGAACCATATGTTACTTTGACAGAAGCATTTCGTGATACAGAGGGAAAAACAGCACAGATGAAGCTGTTGAAGAATATTGAATCGGTACGGGAAGTGGAGGTAAACAGTGGAAATCTGATTCTGGATCTGAATGGATATCGTCTGCAAAATTTAAAGAGGACCACTCTGAATCAGGATGCTTCTCTTAAAATTACAGACAGCAGTGAAACGCAGACGGGTGTATTTTACGGTACGTTGCTAGTAAGAAGTAAAAATATAGAGTTTGCCGGCGGAATTTATGAAAATCAGTCGAACAGCTATTTTGTGTATAACGGTGCGAAAATTAAGGTGAGCGGTGGAAAATTCGATCGGGTTTCAAAAGAATGGGCAGAACTTGGAGAAGAGCTTTGTCTGGTGGATAATGAGACGAATGAGAAACAGCCATATGCCGAGACAAGCTGTACGAATGTGCATGTCGAGGCGTGTAAGAAACATGATTATGAGCAGGATGTGCAGTACTGCGTGTGGTGCCATAAGAAAAATCCGGATTTCCAGGGTTATGTTCGGATCACCGTAAATGGAGTAGAAACTTATGTAGATACACTGAAAGAAGCGTTACAATACGCAAATGGCAAAGAAGCAGAGATTACCTTTATGCAGTCAATGGAAAATACGGGAAGTCTTCCGACTCTGAAAAGTGGAAAAATCACTCTGGATTTAAATCAAAAATCTCTGACAGCGAAAAGTGTTGACCGGATCTACATAGACGGAGCAGAGGTTACGGTAAAAAACGGAACCTTTGATATTGTAATAGCACAGAGGAGCGGGAAACTGAGAATAGAAAGCGGTGATTTCAGACAGATCGGCTATTGGGACAGTTATCAAAACAGTATAGAAATGACCGGCGGAAATTTTCAGAACATCGTATTATATTCAGGCAGTGCAGAAAATATGCTTCCGCAGGGTTATGCGTTCTACAGTACGGAAGATGGACGCTTTCTGAGCAGAAAAGAAGTACTTACTCAGAGTGATCTGAAAAATGTGGAGGTTCGAAATACAGGTATGAGCTGTGAGACACTTCCGCAGATTTCCGGAAATGTAGAACAGACTTTGCAGGAGTATACCTTAATTCCGGGCGTGATCAGGGCAGATACCGGAAACGGAGAAAGTACGCTGCTGGAAGGAACCTGGAGTTTTAAGGAGGAAGAAAATCTGGAAGTGATACCGAAAGCTGGAGAAACAATGACATGCGATCTTATTTTTACACCGGAAGATGATAATTATCCTTATTATAAAGTAAAAGGTGTAGAAGTTCATGTTGAGAAAAAGACCCCGCAGCAGGCTGCATTTCATGAATCGGCAAGTTATATTTATATAAAAGGTTCTGATTTGCTATATGTAGATCTGCAGGCAAAACTTCCGGCGGACAAAAAGGGAGATCGTTATTCCTGTTCTGTAACAGGGGATGAGCAGATTTTTTTAAGTTATATGCTTAGGCAGACTGGGGAGTTATCTTATCAAGTGAATGACTTTATAGACAGGAGCATGATTGGAAAAACGGTTACGCTCCATGTAACGATAGAAATGGAAAATTATACGGATGTTTCTTATGACTTAACGGTCACACTGACAGACCGGAAAAAGGTTGTCCTGAAAGAAGGCAGTGAGGTAAAAGTTTTACAGGATCAGAAGCTTACTTACGGGGGAACATTATCCGATCTGAAACTGAATCTGGAAGGGGAAGAACAGGCAGTCTTTGTTGAGCAGGGAACCGACAAGCAGGTTCAGGGAAGTCTTGTATGGAACTTCCCCACACAAAGACCGGATACATCCGTGACAAGTGCAAAATGGATCTTTACACCGTATGATATAGCGTATGTAGATGCAGTAGGAAGCACAGCGATTACCGTAGAGCCAAAAGAACTGAAAGTCTTAGCGGCAACGGCAGATGATAAAGTATATGACGGAACCGCGGATGTCAGCTTCAGTGATATTGTTCTTGAGGGCATTGAAGAAGGAGATGAAGTTTCGGCAGACATCGGAACGATCCGCGGGACTTTGAAAGATGTAAAAGCGGGAAATTATACTTCGGTAACTTTGCCAGAGCTGAGATTAACCGGAAAAGACAAGGAGAATTATATTCTTGTGCAGCCGACAGACGAAATTCCTCTGACAAAAGCGGTGAATGTGGCAAAAAGCAGTGGGCTTCAGATCGAAGAACAGAATAAAAGTTACTTATATTTAAAGAATCAGGAAGAGCGGATCAGTCTCAGGGAAATCCTACCGGTGGACTGCGGGAATGCACAGTATGCTGCACCGGAGATGACCGGAAACATGGAATATATCGCAGAACCGGGCATAGCAGATGATACATTGTCTTATACAGTGAAGCACGGGGCACTGGACAGGAAAGGAAAGATCCAGATCAAAGTTACGACTGAGAACTATGAGGACTTTGTGATCACCTTCAATCTGGAATGTAATGACCAGACACCGGTCAGATTACAGGAAGGAACAGAAGTAACCCTGAAAAAAGATACGCTTACTTACGGTGGTCTTTTGTCGGCACTGGAGTTTTCGGAAGCAGAATTTGTGGACGAAGAAGGAAATACAGTGGAAGGAACGCTTGAATGGAAAGACGGCACACAAAGACCGGATACATCCGTGACAAGTGCAGAATGGATCTTTATGCCATCTGATGAGGCATATGCAAATGCAGAAGGCAGCACGGCGATCAAAGTAAATGCAAAAGAACTTACGGTAACAAAGGCGACCGCCAGAAACAGGAAATATGATGGAACAAATCAGGTTGCCATCACGGAAGTACTGCTAAGCGGTATGCTGGAAGGTGATGAAGTGAGCGTAGATCTGACGGATCTTCATGGAACGTTAAAAGATAAAAAAGCAGGAGAATATACTTCGGTAACATTACCGAAACTGACGCTTGCCGGAAAAGACAAAGCAAATTACAGGCTGGTACAGCCAGTCACAGAAATCCCTCTGACAAAAACGGTGACGATCGAAACACCGGAGACACCGGAAACGCCGGATACAAAGGAAACACCGGAAACACCGGAAACGCCGGAAACACCGGAGACAAAGGAAACGCCGGAGACACCACAAAAACCGTCAGATCCAGGCACAAAACCGGGAACCTCTGAACCGATACAGAAGCCATCGAAACCAGAATATCTGAAAAAAGGAACAAAGTTCATAGGACCGGACAAAAATCAGTATAAAGTAACCTGTGCGGACGGAAAAACATTTACAGTGGCATATCTGAAACCGAAAAAGGGTGTCAAAGGCACGGTAAACATACCGGACAGCATTACCGTAAACCATGTTACTTATAAAGTCACAGAGATTGCAGCGAATGCTTTTAAGAATCAGAAAAAAATCCGAAAAGTGGTGATCCCGTCAGGCGTGAGCAAGATCGGAAAGAAAGCATTTTATGGCTGCAAGAACCTGAAAAATATCACGATCAAAACGACAAAACTGACAAAGAAAAGAGTGGGAAGCAAGGCATTTTCCGGCATCCATGCGAAAGCAGTCATCAAAGTGCCGAAGAAAAAACTTTCTGCTTACAGGAAGATGCTGAAAGCACGCGGAGTCACAAAAAAGGAAAACGTACAGGCGATCAAGGTAAAATCTAAAAAAGCATAAGATAAAAAGACTTGGGCAGTGAGTGCCGGAGAGGATTTCTGGTACTCACAAATGCCCGGAAAGGATTGGAACTATGCAGGGAGCAGAAAATACAGAAAAACAGCAACTCTCCGCTCCACTTAGAGCGCGTATGTGGGAATACCGTATTATCAGTGTGATCGTTTGTGCATTTTCTTTCTGGATCGCATCAAAAGGGAACTGGAATAAGATCCCGGTCAGCATAGCAACGGTTGTCCTGATCATTGGTATTGCAATCTGGATGCTGGGATCGCCGGATGATTATAACGGTTCAACGGATATCTGCAGTATGATCGCCATGGATTGTCCGAGAAAGATTGAAGAATTTTATGAAGCCTACAAAGATGTCCGTACGCCGCTTGGCTCCGGTTATCTTGTTCAGTTTTACACGATGAGACAGCCGGCTCTGATGTTCGGACCGGATAAGAACGGAGATTTTCTCTATTTCTGGCTTTCAAAAGACGGGAATATCGGTTATCTTGGCTATTCGTTCATGACCAGTATGATAAAGGGAAAATATAATGATCCGATATTTCCGGCAGAAGAGGATTTTGGCGATAATACAGCAAAATATGTCTGCTATCAGTCGGATGTACTTCTGATGCAGAAGCAACTGAGGGAGAGCCTGGAGCATTTTGTGAAAACAAAACAGGTTTTGGAAATTCCGCAGTCCCACCCATCGGAAGTCTATACTTTTACGGAGGATTTTAAACTGACCGGTCAGCATTTTGATCTCTGTGACAACGAAGGAAACCGTGTTTTCGAAATCGAAGGAACGGCTCCGCTGCGTACACTTTCTGTTTATGACAATCAGCATAACGAGATCTTTAAAATGACCAAGAAGATCGTAAGCGTACTGCCGACCTACCAGTTTTATTACCGGGGGGAGCTTTACGGCACGCTGGAGAAAAAATTTGTGCTGGTCAAAGATAAGTTTGAGATGAAAGTCAAAGAAGGAAAACTGGAACTGACGGAATACGCCGGTTCGATCGGCCATAATTTCTGCGTGACCTTAAATGGCAAAACGCTGGGGACGATCCTGGACAACCTGGATCTGAAAATGGAAAATATCGTTTTTGACAATGCAGTGATCATTGCATATGAAGAAAAATATCTTCCGCTGCTTGCGGCAATGGCGGTGATGGTGGCACGCGAACTTGCACGGGATCGCAGTTAGGAGGTGTGAATGAAAGAAAAAGCAAAGATAAGAAAAGCGGTGTATATCGCAGTGATGTGGTGTATTCTGGCAAGTGTTCTTTTGGGATGCAGAAAATCTAATGTCGAGTCCTATGCATCTGCAGAGGAAGCAAAGCAGGCAATGAGTCAGTGCCGGACATTTCTGGTAGAAGGAGATCTGGATGAGGTCAACCAGGAGGGGAATATCCTTGCGGACGGGAAAATAGCCGGGCGGTTAAAAGAAACAGGTATTCTCAATACGAAATGGACGGTATCGGTCGATGGAAAAACCTGGTTTTGGATGAAATTTGTGACTGATGAGCCGATCAATAACATCGATGGCGTGATTGCCGGGACAACCTATGGTTATTATGATAAAAATAATCAGTGCCTTGGCTATGCACAGAAGCGGGTGTTCGAGAACGAAAATCTGGAACGTGAATATTATCTCGTATTTATGGATGCAGACGGAAATCCCAAAGATTATCTGGCGGAACAGCACGGAGAGGAACTTTACAATTACGAGGGCAATCAGATCGGCAGCGGAAAAGCAGAACTCAAGGGTTATATTGGGGAGAAATGCTATTTCGAAATTGATACCGAAACGGGTGTATCTGTGGATGCAGTGGATAAAATGGCAATGTATCTCCAACTGTTTAGTAAATTTAATGAAACGGCAGGAGATTAAATGGTGGTAAAAAACAATTCTTACGGTGTAAAAAACCATGGAGATGCGATTGATGCTTGAATTTATGCAGGTTTGCTATTATAATCATCAGTGATTTAGAGAAGTAAACTTTATCACACACCCGCTTATACTATTTTATGATGCCAGGGTCAAAAGCCTGAAACCACGATGTGCTTGCACAAGAGTGGTTTTATGGCTTAATGACCCGCCCCGATATGAGCATAAAAGTGGAGCGTAAGCTTCACGATATGCGAATATTGGGTAGAATTGTGAGAGTACGAAGTACGGAACAATTCGTATGGCATCTTTTGACCCCAACATTATTTTATACATTTAAGGAGGAATCTACTATGATTACCTGGAACAACCTGGATACACTGGAAGCATTTAAAAATCTTTCAAAGGCAGAGCGTGTAAATATCGCAGAGGCAATGTCTGGAGAAAACGGTGCAGAACGTGTGAAAACATACAGCACACCGATGGCAGAAGGCCTTGCGTATAATTATGCTGCAAAGCAGGTAGATGACAAAGTGCTGGAAGATCTGCAGAAACTGGCAGATGAAGCACAGCTGACTGAAAAATTCGAAGCACTTTACAATGGTGAAGTTATCAACACCGGAGAGAAGAGAATGGTTCTTCATCACCTGACACGCGGTCAGCTCGGTGAGGCTGTAAATGCTGACGGCACAGACAAACGTGCTTTCTATAAAGAACAGCAGCAGAAGATCGCAGATTTTGCAAACAAAGTACATGCCGGAGAGATCACAAATGCAGCAGGTGAGAAATTTACAACCGTTGTTCAGATCGGTATCGGCGGCAGTGACCTCGGACCTCGTGCAATGTATCTGGCACTAGAAAACTGGGCAAAGAAAAACGATACCTTCAAGATGGAAGCAAAATTCATCAGCAATGTAGACCCGGATGATGCAGCAGCAGTTCTGTATGGTATCGACGTAGCACATTCCATCTTTATCCTGGTTTCCAAATCCGGTACAACACTTGAGACACTGACCAACGAGTCCTTCGTAAAAGATGCTCTGAAAAACGCAGGACTGGATGCTTCCAAACATATGATCGCAGTAACCAGCGAGACATCTCCACTGGCAAAGAGCGACGACTATCTGGCAGCATTCTTTATGGATGATTACATCGGCGGACGTTATTCATCCACATCCGCAGTAGGCGGAGCCGTATTATCCCTGGCATTCGGACCGGAAGTATTCGAAAGATTCTTAAACGGTGCAGCAGAAGAGGACAAACTCGGAACAGAAAAAGACATCAGAAAGAATCCGGCAATGCTGGATGCACTGATCGGCGTTTATGAGCGTAACGTACTGGGCTATCCAAGCACAGCAGTACTGCCATACTCACAGGCACTGAGCCGCTTCCCGGCACATCTGCAGCAGCTTGACATGGAGTCCAACGGTAAGTGCGTGAACCGTTTCGGTGAGAGACTTGACTATGTAACCGGACCGGTTATCTTCGGTGAACCGGGAACAAACGGACAGCATTCCTTCTACCAGCTGCTCCATCAGGGAACAGACATCATCCCACTGCAGTTCGTAGGCTTCAAAAATAACCAGATGAACACGGACGTAGTGATCCAGGGCAGCACAAGCCAGCAGAAACTGTGTGCAAACGTAGCAGCTCAGATCGTAGCATTTGCATGCGGAAAAGAAGACGAAAACCGCAACAAAAACTTCGAAGGCGGCCGCCCGTCCAGCATCATCATTGGTGAACAGCTGAACCCGGAAACACTGGGAGCACTGCTTTCACACTTCGAAAACAAAGTCATGTTTCAGGGCTTCGTATGGAACGTAAACAGCTTCGACCAGGAAGGAGTACAGCTCGGTAAAGTACTGGCAAAACGCGTACTGGCCCACGAGACAGACGGAGCACTGAAAGTACTCAGCGATCTGATGAATATTTAATCTTAAAGCATAAGATTGTGCCGTAAGAATATGTCATGCGATACATGACTGTACCTCGCAGCAAGAATGCCGGAAGTATTTTTAAATATGGCAATTTGACAGTATAGTATAAATCAGGAGAAATCCCGTCGTGCAGGAGATGTGCGGCGGGATTTTCTTGATTTACAGGGATGTGCACTGCGGCGTACAGGGCAGATATCGTAAGCGGCTGCCGCAGGTGCGAGAATGTGCCCTGACGCATGATTTGTTCTGTTGCGGCGGATTTTTCAAGATGATATAATCAGTTTGAGAATATTACAATCGTGATTCAGATCAGACAGCAGAATTGATGGGAGAGGTGTATATGGGGAAATTAATATTGACAGCACGAGGACTTAATTCCGGAACAGGGCGGAAGATCATCCGCAAATGTCTGCCAAAGGAAGAAAACTTGGAAAAGAAAACAATCCTTCTGATCAGCATACAAGAATATAGAATTGATGAAATCCTGAAACAGGCAAGTATGGAACTGGGATTTCTGGAAGAACATATTTTTCTTGCATCCGGGCAGATTGATCTGAAAATAATGCAGCCGGATTATATTTATGTGACGGAGGGAAATGTATATCAAATATTAGATTATATGAGGAAAAACGGGCTGCTGAAATTTATACAAGAACAAATGAAGCGAGCAGACTGCACCTATATCGGAAGCAGTGCTGGTGCAATGCTTGCCGGAACAGATATCTGTCTGGCAAAAGATTTTGATAAAAATATTGTGGGTTTAACAGATCTGAGGGCATTGGGACTGTTTGATGGAAGTATTATTCCGCATTATTCAAGTCAGGATCTGATACGTTATATAAACAATTCAAAACAGGAAGATATCAGGCGTTACAGTGAACTGTATTCGGTGGATGATAACGAAGCGTTGGTAGCGGAAGATTCTGAAGCGAAAAAGGTGAAGTTCAAAAGAGTAAAAGTGAAAGAATAGCAAAAATCTAGCATTATCTTGAGAAAATTCTGTAAACTGGTTATAATAAAAATTAAGAAACAGGAGATCAAGATAATGGTTCAAGACATAGCAGTCGAAAATGAGGTGATGATATATGCCAAAGACTATGGAGAATTTAATAGAACAATATGTTGAAGCTGTTAAAAAGATTTATGGTTCACATATACGACAGATCATTTTATATGGTTCCTATGCAAGAGGAGATTTCAGACCGGATTCAGATGTAGATATTATGATTTTGCTGGATATGTCTGATCTGGAGTTAAAGGCATATGCACAACAGCTTTCTTATATGACATATGATTTCAATATGGACAATGATCTGGATATCAAGCCCATTGCAAAAAGCGAAGCACATTTTAAGAAGTGGATTGTAAATTATCCGTTTTATTCCAATATTCATAAAGAAGGGGTAGTTTTATATGGAGCAGCGTAATCAGGATCAAAAAAGGTAAATGAAATTATAAAAATCCTTATTCAGTCAGAAAACTGGATAGGGATTTTTTGGCAGATATATTGTTATCTATAGTATTTAATGCTAAAATAAAAAGAATAAAATTAAAATATTGCAGACACAAAAGATTTGGGATATTTGAAAAAATATATACTGGAGAAGGAGGAAGGAAAATTGTCTAAATCAGAGATGGTAATCGAACTTCAGACAATACTGAAGGATTTAAAAAATATTACATTAAACCTTGATGACAATATTTCAAATTTAAGAGACTTCCTGGATAACGAAAGATTTATACCGGAAGAGTTGGGGAATGAAATAAGAGGACAGTTAGAAGACATTAATAAAAAGCAGAAAGAAATTTCGTTAAAGTATCGAATGCTTAATGCGGATGGGAACACCGCAAGTTATGCTGTTCTCGAAGAGGAACTGTTCGAATTACAAAAAGTAATTGAAGAAAATGAAAAATATATTGGGGCAATTCAATTCTTTTTAGCACTTCATTCAGAAAATCAGCAGACAGAAGAAATGCTTCAGATCAAAAAGGAAGTAATAAAAAAAGATCAGGTTGATTTGATGGAAGGAGATACTCTGAAAAATTATGCAGAACCATATGTATGGATGCAGCAGGCATTTCAGGAAACAGATGCAAGGAAAAAATTTTCGCTTGTATATAAGTTAGCGTCCTGTTTCGAAGAAAACATTGTGTCAGAAATCCAATTTGGTACACTGATTTTGAATGAAACAGATAGAAATGGTGAAGAACAGGATGACTCCTTCAGGGAGGAATGTGAACAGGCAGATGAGATATTCCATGTTAGCGAAGAAGCCGTAAAGAAGGAAGAAGAGTGTGAGGATATTGCAGATGAGGTGATAGAGAATGAAGATTTGGAAGATATTGCATCCGATGAATTTGAGGAAGATTTAAAGAAGCTTTTTGTAAAAGAGAACACTTCTATTCTGCATGTCCAAATGAGTCCTAAAGCATCTTCCAAATTTGGTGTTAAAGAATTCAAAAAGGATATTATAAAACAGCTTCCAAAACAAAAAGTTGATTGTATGCTGGAAGCATTAAATGGCTGCGGATATTCAATAAAAAGTATTACAGAGAAAAAGGATGACACAGCGGGTGATTATAAAGTAGCAACAGAAAAGTTATACCAGCAAGGATATCTGAAGAGATATGTGGTTGATGGAATGGGTGAGTTCTTTACCTTGTCTTTGCGTGGTGAACGTGCTTTTCAGGCAAAAGATGCTCTTTCGTTTATTAATCATCATCTCATGGAAAAAGTGTCGTTTCAGGAGAGAGGAGAAGAGATTGAAGACACAGCAAATTCTGCGATTGTAAGAATACTGCTTTTTGACAGTGTGCTCAAGCAACGAAAGTTGGAGCCGGAATATAAATTTCTGTTTCGAGAATCGGAAATAGGAACAGATTACTTTATGGTCGGATATCAGGATAATACAAACGAAAATACTACATGGTTTGCAGGAGTTATAACAGAGCATACAGAAGAGATGCTGAAATTTAAGAAACTGGTAAGTGAAAATGTAAGTGTCGAAGACTTACTGGTCATATCGGGAAATTCTCTGGAACAGGCAAAAATGGTTGCGGACTGGGCAGAAGAATCCTTTGATTTAGAAACGACAGAGGTTTACTATACTTCATATTTTGAAAAAAATATTTTTAATCAGAAAACAGGATTGCCACTGGAAGTAAAAAAAGAAGTTCAGAAGTCAGATGAGAACGTGGATGATACAGAAGTAGATGAGCCGGAAGAAGTAGAAGTTGCTGTTGAAGTGAATGAGCCGGAAGAAGTAAAAGCTGCTATCGAAGTGGATGAGCCGGAAGAAGCAAAAGTTGTTATTGAAACAAATGAACAAGAAAAAGTGGAAACTGATATGATAGCAGGTGAGACGAAAAATCAACAAGCAGAACAAGAAGAAGCGAAAAAGCAAATCCAGGAAATAGCGATAACTAAATCACTTCCAACGACTCCGGAAATGACGGATGAAGAAAAGAGAAAATATATTGAGGACTGTCAGAAAATGATCATTTCAGGGGAGGTATTTGCAGCTTCAGCATATTTAAAGGCATTGTCCGAAAAAAATGACAGTTTTGAATCACATTATCGTCAGCTGGCTTATGCCATGAACGATCCAATGGAAAATTGTACATATAGTTCGACTGCCATTTTTGATGTGTTTTATGGCGATACAGAGGCAGTATCAGATTATTATATTATTGCAGCGGCATTGCGTAATTATTTTTATGATCAGTATAGCTATGATTATTCAATCCAGCAATTATATTCTATGCTCAAAGTAAATAATTTACTCAGATCCAATCAAACCCTGGAAGAAGTAATGTACGATCTGGTGAAATTCAAAAACGAACAGCATAAGGGAATTGACCGATATGCAGATTATCGAGAAAAAGAAAGAAGTGCCTGGGAAGAACGTCTTGCAAAAATTCGCCGTGAAGCAAAAGGATATTATGAAAATTACGGAAAAGGAAAATTAAAAGAGAGTACATCCCACAAGCGTTTTATTGAAACTACAAAACTGCTTTTGGGAGCGGACAGCGATCTGTGTCAGTATTTGAAAATGGTTGTAGAAGATGACAGAGATATGCTGGATATGCTTGAAGATTTTCTTGCGGACACTTATGTAAAAGATCAGGCAGTTATCTGTGTGGAAAACATTGATCCGACAAAAATCCATAACATTCTGGATGAATACTGGAACCGTGCAACAGAAAATATGTTTTCGGTAAAAAAGACATCAGATTTGATGAGCAGTCTGCGTATGAGTCTTTATAAAAAAGTGTATAAAATAGTTTCGGTGCTTTGTGATTACGTATTTGTCATGCAGTCTTCCTTTACAAAAACAGATGATATTTCACTGCAGGCATATAAAAAAATCGGTATTCCGTTATTGAATAACATAAGAAAAAGCATAGATGATTTTTCGAAAAAAACTTCTGTGAAACTGAGTGAACGGGCGGGAGAAACGGTATTAGTAGAAACACTGAAGGAACTGGAAAGTCGTTTGTCTGGTGAATACAAAGAAGGGACATACAAGTTCTATTATATTGATTTCCTGAAAAATGATAAAGTGCTGTTAGATGAAAACTATCTTCCGATACTGGAGGAAGTTCCTGAGCTTCCGGATTTTTCAGTAATGTCAAGAATCAGACTGCACTGTGAAGAAGAGGACTGGGAACTTACCGACAGATTGCAGAATATTTTTGAAGGAGAAGATGATTACGGAAGTGCAGAGTTGATCCTTAAATATCTGGATTTTCAGGGATATACATTATCATCGGAAGAAAGTGAAAGATATGATATTGAAAAAGCAATTATTTATCCTGAAAAAGATCTGGAAAATAAGAGAAAAGAATTTATTGAGGATATTGAACTGGCACAAAGCTATGGTCAGATAGACAGTACCGTTGAAAACAGTAAAGAAACCATGCTTCAGATTATGGAGGCATGGTATTTGTGGGCTGTTGAGACAAGAAATTATGGATTTTTTGCAAAGATTCTTCAGGCGTTCAGAGAAAAAATCAAAAAAGGTGCACAGGACAGAGCACTTGATCTGCAGAAGAGTCTGGAAGTATATATGAAAGAAAATACAGAATGGGAAGAAGATGAGCTTGTCAGAGAAGCAACAGAACAGATTCGTGAGCGTATTAAGCAGCAAAATTATGCGGCAGCAGAAGATTTACTGAACCGTGTTCTGACAAATGATCTTGATCCAGAAATTGGCACACAGAGAGAAGATTATCTTGCAGACTTTCTGGAAGAATATGATGTCAATTATAAAAAGACAGCAAATCCAAGACTTACATTAAGATCGCTGATCAATCTTCCGAAAGCAAATAAAGATGTCAAAGGCGGAAATCGTTTACTTGGAAACTGGCCGAAAGGTGCAGGAGTGGGAGAAACAACATTGACCAATTTGCTGAGTGCAATGGGATTTCAAACGAAAAGTGTAAGGGTCGAAGCACCGATAGCAAAAAAAATTGAAAATTATCTGGTTATGTTAAAACGTCCGGAAAATGGAAGAAAAAGTAATTATAAACACCCGATTGCTGCTTTTGGTTCAGAAGCGGAAGAAAAAGGATTCCGTGTGATCTGCATTTTTGGAAAAACAGATGCCTCTCGTCTGATTGATGTGTTTAAAGAAGTGGGAAATGCAAAAAATACACTGGTACTGCTTGATTATGCATTGACGCTGGCAGACAGAAGAATTCTGGCAAGAAAGACAAAAACAGATATCAGCGGAAAAATTTTTGCAGTTGTAGACCGTGTCGTACTTACATATCTGGCAAAGCATTATTCAGAAACAGCGATTAACAGAATGTTGATGGCAATTATCATGCCATTTGCATCATATCAGCCATATATTGATAAATCAGCAGATGTAATGCCGCCGGAAATCTTTATGGGACGTAAATATGAGCTTGAAAAAATTGAATCAGCTACAGGAGTAAATATTGTATATGGTGGCCGTCAGCTTGGAAAATCTGCATTGCTTCGCATGGCGAAAAAAGATATTGATCATAATGAAAATGGAGACCGTGCAATTTTGGTAGAAGTTAGAAACCTTGATTATAAAGCGTCTGCTAAAAAGATTTCAGCTGCATTGTTTGATGAGGGATTTTTGAAAGAGGAGCATATTACAGATGACTGGAGTGAACTGGCACGTGATATTAAAAAACGTCTGAAAGATCCAGAGGATGTTGTTCCATATTTTCTGTTATTGATAGATGAAGCTGATAAATTTATTGAGAGCAGTGAAAAAGTAGAATATCAGCCGTTTGATGCACTGAAAGATATTCAGAGTATTGGATCGGAAAGATTTAAGTTTGTGGTAGCCGGATTGCGTAACATTGTACGTTTTAAGCGAGAAGTTGCATTGGGAAATAACAGTGTGCTTGCACATATGGGTTCCTTGACCGTAAAACCATTTAAGTCAATGGAAGCAAGAGAATTACTGGAGGAGCCATTGTCTTATCTTGGATTTCGGTTTCCGAAAGATAATGATACAGAAGTGCTGATTTCTACTATTTTTGGTACAACAAACTATTTTCCAGGATTACTGCAGTTGTATTGTACAAAATTGATTGAAGCTGTACAGCGAAACTATGCGGGGTATTCGGAAAGTGAAACACCGCCATATATTGTAAAAAAGGATCATATCAAAAAAGTGTTGGCAGAACAGTCTTTGCAGCACGATATCCGAAAGAAGTTCTTTATCACTTTAAAAGATGGAGATGATGACTATTATTATATTATTGCTTTACTGGTTGCGTATGACTACCATGATGATAAGTCAAAAAATGGATGTAATGCGGAAGATATTCTCAAAGTGGCAAAAGGATATTCAATCAGAAAGATTTCAACTCTTGGCAGTGAAAAGGTAAATGCTTTAATGGAAGAGATGCATGAGTTAAATGTATTACAGCACACCGGAGATGGTCGCTACCGATTTGCCAGATACAGTTTCTGTCAGATGATGGGAACAGTTCAACAGATTGATGATGAACTTATGGAATACATGGAGGATTAGAAATGGATCAGCTTTGGTGGAATCATATAATAAAAGCACATACCTTTCTGGAAGATATTGTAAAAGAGACCGTTGGAGGGAACAGCATGCTGCTGTCCCTTCCGGTTTCCGTACCCTGGAGAAATACATTGATTGATCTTGTCGGTGAACAGCTGGAAATGGAGAATTCTAAAAATAAATTTGAAGAAATAGAATGTCCGGACGAAGAGCCGGGTGCATTTTTAATGAAAAAATATTGCAAAAAAGAAATATGTGCGAAATATCGTTATGGAATGAGCTATGCTCAGTTTCTTGGAAAATGTCAGGAAACGGTTCTGAATGACAGGTACATCTGGGTATCAAATATAACAAAAGAAAAAATAACACAATGGATTGATTTTGTATCGGAATACAATAAAAATGTACAGGAAAAAGCACCGGGAATTTTTATTTTGGAAGTACATGATGATTCCATGGCAAGAAAAAGTAAAAAAGGAATTAAAACAATTCTTTTTAATCAGAATATTGGTGCATATGATAAATATGCATTTTGTGCACTGGCATCTTCAGAAACAAACTGTAAAGAATTTCTGCGTCCTTATCTGGCGGAAATTGTTTCTTCGATTTGCAGAGATGATGTTGAACTTTGTGCAGAATGTGTTTCCAGAGGTACTGATTTTTTAAATGCTCCTTATGAAACGATTCAGGAGATTGTTAAAGAGTTATACAGAAGTGACGGAGAGGCATACGAATTTGAAAGAACTAAAGAAGAAGTAATAGTTTCCATCTGGGAGACACAGTTGAAATATGTTTTTCCGTTGACTGAAAATTACAGAAGATATTTTGTGAATCACTATAACGCGGAAATCAAAGCAGTTCTTCCAATTAACAATGGCTATGGAGGAAAAGTAACTTTACCTGAGGAGGTTGAATTGGGAACGCTATTTTATATGGCTGGCAGAGGAGATATTACGATCTCATCCAGAGAATCCGCAGAGCTTGAAAGATACCGGGATGCCCGTAATAAACTGGCACATATGAATATCCTTGATAATGAAGAATTATATATGTTGCTTAAGACAGGAAAACGAAAAATGTAGAGGACAGATAATTTTGAAAAAGATGTTCGGAGTTTAACAGATTTAGGACATTGAGTTTAATCAAAACGCATTAGTGTAAAAAAAAGATTGAAATAAGGCTACCGCAATCCCACTGGCTTTAGACGGTGGGTTAAGGTAGCCA
>ERZ838516.2709-NODE-2709-length-17951-cov-3.120194_pt1 | contig 17951 bp, 14 predicted proteins | sample MGYA00519910_ERZ838516 | MGnify/ENA primary metagenome ERZ838516 (study PRJEB31850, sample SAMEA3708837) | human gut metagenome | biome: human gut; feature: human-associated habitat; material: faeces | place: China | collected 2014 ... | reverse complement strand
GCGATTTAAAAGCCCAGCCACAATATTAAATTGTTTTTTTACATCTGGAATAAGTTCGTATAGAAATTTTTCCGGCAAAAAAGGCAGGGTTTGTAGAGTCCACTTTTTTAATGCTTTATCATAAGCATCCGGATAACTCATTGTAACCAGGTGCCCAACACACCAAGTAACAATGTAATCCTGTGACTCCATATAACCCTGTCCTGCATTGCCCGAGACGCCAAGTGTCTTAGCAAATTCCTTTGCGACACTTGGTTTCTCAGCGATAAATAATTTTTTACTCATATGCTGTTGTTACAGAAACAAAACGTTTACTGTTCCTCCCTATTTTTCGCATGAATATACTCTGCATATGTTTTTTGTCCAAATATGATCGCAACAATAACTGCTCCGGTTACGCAAACATATTTAACAATTTTTGTAACATTAATCTCAATGTTCATGGTTGATTCTCTCCAATCTTAAGCAATAAATATGTAATATATTATATTATTCATTGCTTTCTGCGTTTTCCGCATCAGAAGCAGCTTCCTCTTCCGGTTCTTCTTCTGTTGGTAATAATTCATGCATTTTCGTATTAAACTCATCTTGTGTCATAATGCCCTTTTTCACAAGTTCTTTATATTTGCGGTTAGCACGCACAATAGCAACATCGGAGTAGTTGTTTTTCTTTAGATCTTCTAAAATCTGATCTTCGATGTTTGACTTAAGAGTTGCTGCATTCTGCGCTGAGTTATCAACAGCTGGTTGAGCCGGTTGTGGTTGAGCCGATTGAACCGGATCTTGCTGCTGAACAGGTTGAGCTGGTTGAACCGGTGTCGGCTGAACAGGTTGTGCCTGCACTTGTGGCTGTGCCGGTTGAACCGGAGCCTGCTGTTGAACAGGTTGAGCCTGAACCTGAGATTGAACCGGAGTCTTTGCTGTAGCTGCAACTGGTTCTCCATCATCATAATCAATAAATGGCGACTCTGGTTTTGCTGTTGGTTGAGCCTGAATTTTAGGTCGAACCGGTGTAGCTGCCTGCTGTACTGATGCTCGCTGTTGAACAGGTTGAGCCTGAACTTGTGGCTGAACCGAAGCCTGCCGTTGAACAGGTTGAGCCTGAACTTGAGGTTGAACCGAAGCCTGTGGCTGAACAGGTTGTGGCTGTACTTGTGGCTGTACTTGTGGCTGTACCGAAGCCTGCGGCTGGACAGGTTGCGCCTGAGATTGTGGCTGTACCGGTCTAGCCTGTGGTTGTGCACCAGACTGAACTGGTGTAGCTGTATGTGCGGCCTGAGAAATTGTAGCCTGCGTAGGCACTGCCTGTGGAGTTACCGGCTGTGAAGCTGGAGTTTCTGTTGCTGCAACTTCATCCTCTTCCTCATAGTACTCGTCATCCTCATAATATTCGTCTTCCGGATCCACATATTTACCAAGATGCTTGAGATCACTATCGTCTTTGTTGTGACCACAGGCACATGAGGTAATATAATATGCGTTGATACGACGGCAAAATCCACACTGCCATCCGCCATCGTCAATTAATTCCTGCTCGTATTCTCCAAGCTCTGTATCTTCATAAATATATTTATTTTTGACAGGCTTTGGAGCTTCCGGCTCAGGCTGAGCCGGCTGTGAAACAGTAGTCTCTACTGATGCAGCATCCTCTTTAGCCTCTTCTGCAGAAGCCATCTGTGCTGCCGGAGTCTCTAATTTCTGGCCGGTTTTTTCTACATATTCTTCATATAAACCAAGACGATTTAAATCGCTGTCTTTTTTGTTGTGTCCACAGGCGCAAGAACCAACGTAATTGGCGTTGACACGTTCACAAAATGAACACTGCCATCCTCCATCTAAAAGCAATTCTTTTTCATAATCGCTAAACTGTGGCACATTTCCTTGTTTGTCACTCATACGTACACCTCATTTCTTTCATACCTTTGTTTCCTTCTCGTTTATTCGTACAACGGATAACGGTCTGTCAAACCTTTTACGATTTCCGTTGCTTTTGCCTTATTGCCTTCCGGATCTGCAATGATCATTGCAATCGCATCAGCAACCATATCAAGATCAGCTTCGTTAAAACCTCTTGTTGTCACTGCGGCTGTTCCCAAACGGATACCACTCGTTACAAAAGGTGACTGTGGATCATTAGGAATTGTATTTTTATTACATGTGATATGTGCTGCATCCAACCATTTTTCTACGTCTTTACCTGTTAGATTTTTATCTGCAAGATCAACAAGCATCAAATGGTTATCTGTTCCACCGGAAACAATCTTAATGCCGCGGTTTTGTAACCCCTTACAAAGTGCCTGTGCATTTTTAATAATATTTTTACCGTACTCTTTGAATTCCGGCTGTAACGCTTCTTTGAAGCAGACAGCCTTTGCTGCGATCACATGCATCAAAGGACCACCCTGAATACCCGGGAATAACGCTTTGTTAAAATTGATCTCTTTCGCAAATTCTTCGCTGGAAAGAATCATTCCACCACGAGGTCCACGTAATGTTTTGTGGGTTGTCGTCGTGGTAACATGAGCATATGGAATTGGACTCTCGTGAACACCTGCTGCTACTAAGCCGGCGATATGAGCCATATCAACCATCAAATAAGCTCCCACAGAATCTGCGATTTCGCGAAAACGCTTGAAGTCAATTTTACGAGCGTATGCACTTGCACCGGCAATGATCATTTTTGGTTTGCATTTCTTAGCAATACTTTCTACTTCATCATAATCAATGAAACCATCGTCATTTACACCATAAGGTACACAATGGAAATATTTACCGGACATATTGACCGGACTTCCATGAGTCAAGTGTCCGCCGTGATCAAGATTCATGCCCATATAGGTATCTCCCGGCTGCAGCAAAGCAAAAAATACTGTCATATTTGCCTGTGCACCGGAATGCGGCTGTACATTGGCATATGTACAATCAAATAACTTCATGGCACGATCTCTTGCAAGATCTTCAACAATATCAACGTATTCGCATCCACCATAATAGCGTTTGCCAGGGTAACCTTCCGCATATTTGTTAGTCAATGTGCTGCCCATGGCTGCCATAACCGCTTTACTTACTAAATTTTCAGAAGCGATCAATTCAATGTTATCACGCTGACGATTTGTCTCCTTGTCCATTGCTGCTGCAACTTCCGGATCAAAACGTTCTACTTCTTCAAATGAGTACATATATTATCCTCCTTTTTATATTTCATCAATTGCTTTTCCAATATCGTTACGCATATATTTATTATCAAAAGTAACCCATTCGGTTGCCTTATATGCATTTTTACGCGCTTCCTTTAATGTAGCACCTTTGGCAGTAATGCCCAATACTCTTCCACCATTGGTTACTAAACCGTCTTCCGTCAATTTTGTTCCGGCATGGAATGCATAATAACCGTCTTCCGAAGCAAAATTTTTCAGAAATGTAATCTTTTTCCCTTTTTCATAATGTTCCGGATAGCCATCAGAAGCTAATACAACACAGACAGCCGCATTATCTTCAAATTGAAGATCTACTTGGTCTAACTTCCCGTCAATACAAGCCTCCATAACATCGATAATATCGTTTTTCATGCGAGGCAGAACAACCTGTGCCTCCGGATCGCCAAATCTTGCATTGTATTCCAATACTTTTGGACCGTCCTGCGTCATCATAAGACCAACAAAAAGTATTCCTACGAAATCTCTTCCTTCTGCTTTCATAGCATCCATTGTTGGCTGATATATTTGTTCCTCACAGAACTTCTGAATCTCCGGCGTATAAAACGGACTCGGTGAAAATGTTCCCATTCCTCCGGTGTTTAATCCCTGATCTCCGTCTTTAGCACGCTGGTCATCGGTTTGATATGTGTACCATCACAGAAGCAAAGTACAGAAGCTTCTCTACCAACCATAAAGTCTTCTATAACGATAGTGTTGCCGGCATCTCCAAATTGTTTATCTAACATTAATGAGGTAACACCTGCCTCTGCTTCCTGCAGATTTTGACAGATTAATACACCTTTTCCAAGTGCCAGACCATCTGCTTTCAACACAACCGGAAAAGTTACATTTTCTAAATAGATCAACGCTTCCTCCGGAGAATGAAATGTTTCATAATGGCAGGTTGGAATGTTGTATTTTTTCATGAGATCCTTTGAAAAACTTTTAGAGCCTTCGATGATCGCAGCATTTTTACGTGGACCAAATACGCGAAGTCCCTGCGCTTCAAATACATCGACAATGCCACCAACCAAAGGATCATCCATGCCGATGATCGTCAGATCGATCTCATTTTCCTTGGCGAATGCAGCAAGTTTATCAAATTCCATAGCAGTAATATTTACGCATTCTGCAATTTCTGCGATCCCACCATTACCAGGTGCACAGTAAATTTTATCGACACGTTTGCTCTGGGAGACACTCCAGGCAATTGCATGCTCTCTTCCGCCGCTTCCTACAATTAATACTTTCATCTTGTTTCCTCATTTCTGCATATCCTGCGATGCGTTTATTTATTCCGTGGAAATGATACTAACGGCTTACAACAGCTATACCATTCTGTACGGAAACTTTTCCTGCGCCAATCAGATCAATTGCTTCCGGAAGAATGTTCCATTCAGCTTGTTCCATCACACGTCGCTGTAGAATTTCCGGAGTATCTCCATTTTTTACTTCAACAGCTTTTTGTAAAATAATAGGACCATGATCTGCCTTTTCGTCTACAAAATGCACTGTGGCACCAGTTATCTTATTGCCACATGCCAAAACACTTTCGTGCACTTTCAATCCATAATACCCCATCCCGCAATGAGCCGGAATCAAGGATGGATGAATGTTAATGATCTTATTTGGGTAGGCTGCGATCATTTCGGATGGAACGATCACCAGATAACCTGCCAGCACAACAAGATCAATATTATATTTGTGTAGAGCATCAACCATTGCTTCGCCAAAAGCACTCCGGTTTTCGTATTCCTTTGGGGAAATACATAACGCCGGGATACCTGCATTATTTGCACGCTCCAGTGCATAAGCATCCGCTTTATTACTGATCACAACAGCAATTTGTGTGTTGTGAATTTTACCGGAATGGACGGCATCTATGATTGCCTGCAGGTTCGTTCCACCACCGGATACACATACTGCAATTTTCTGCATACTAATCCTCGTTTCAATATGTATTATTAGGACAAAAGAGAAATTCCCTTTTCACCCTCTGTGATCTCGCCTATAATATATGCTTTTTCTCCAGTCTGCTCTGCTAAAGCTACTGTCTTGTCTGCATCAGCAGCATCTACTGCAAGAAGCATACCGATACCCATATTATAAGTGTTATACATCATCTCTTTGGAAATGTTGCCTTCTTTTGCCAACATGTCAAAGATCGGTGGGATCTCGTAACTTCCCACTTTGATATTTGCATGTGCATTTTCAGGAAGCATACGCGGAATATTCTCATAAAAACCACCGCCTGTAATATGGCTGCAGCCTTTGATCGTTACGCCACCCTCTTTGATCGTGCGCAGTGCCTTCACATAAATCACAGTAGGTGTTAATAATGTTTCACCAAGTGATTTGCCGCCAAGAGACTCGTATGTTTTATCCAAGCTTTCTTTTTTCATTTCGAACACTTTGCGAACCAAAGAATATCCATTGCTGTGAATACCGGAAGAAGCAATTCCAACCAGCACATCACCTTTTGCAATTGTTTTACCTGTGATCATATTTTTGCGGTCAACAACACCAACCGCAAAACCGGCAAGATCATACTCATCTACCGGATAAAATCCAGGCATTTCTGCAGTCTCACCACCGATCAAAGCTGCACCGGACTGTTTGCAGCCGTTTGCCACACCGGATACGATGGAAGCAATCTTTTCCGGTTCATTCTTGCCACAGGCAATATAATCAAGGAAGAATAACGGTTCACCACCTGCACAGGCGATGTCATTAACACACATTGCGACACAATCAATACCAACGGTATCGTGGCGATCCATTTCAAATGCCACTTTCAATTTGGTGCCAACGCCATCTGTTCCGGATACTAAAGTAGGCTGTTCCATTGTCTTGAACGCCTCCATAGAAAATGCTCCTGAAAATCCACCGATATCAGTAAGCACTTCACTGCGCATCGTTCCGGCAATATGCTCTTTCATCAGTTCTACCGCTTTATATCCGGCTTCAATGTCTACTCCCGCATTCTTGTAATCCATGTTTTCCTCATTTCTGCGTTGCAATCGTAATAGTATTATATAAATCGGGAAATATCCCATAATGCAATTCATCGCAGGCAACGCACTACAACAAATGTATTGCATAAACATAGCAAATCTACTTTATTGTAGCACAATTCCTACTGTTTGTCATTGTAATTTTCCAAAAAATTCTCAAAAATATCACTTGTTTTTGTCAAAATAGCCCAATACGCTAACGGAATCCCTGCCGGCATAAACTGTAACTGCACCTTGTTCGGTAGTGGATAATATATGTGCAGATATGCTGTTTAGACGAGATAATAATTCCCGATGCGGATGGCCGTAACGATTATTTTTACCACAGGAAATGATCGCATATTGCGGTTGCACTTGCGCTAGAAATTCAGCACTGGTTGAATTTTTGGAACCATGATGTGCTACTTTTAGAATGTTAAATCTGGTGCCGGAACGCTTTAACTGTTCTAAGACATATCGCTCTCCGTCACCTTCCAGATCGCCACATAATAGCATCTTTGTTGAATAATACGTAACTTCTAAAGTCGTAGAATATGCATTTGCAGAAGAAGCATCAAAAAAAGGTTTTGGATGCAGACAAGCAACAGATAATGCGCCTTTTTGCAGATGATCGCCGGCACATATTGTTTGAATCGGAATATCTGCCTGCTTGGCAGCAGTGATCATCTGGCGATATCCTTCTTCACTCTGCATTTCTTGCGATGGCAATGGTAAAAGAAGTTTGCGGATTTGGATATCCTGGCGGTCTGCAACATGCTTCATTAATTCCAGCTGACCGGATATATGGTCTTTGTCAGCATGAGTCATGATCATATAATCTATGCTGTGAATTCCTTGTGATTTGAGATATGGAATCAAACAATACTCTCCTATATTGTTTTTGCTGGTGCTTCCACCATCAATTAAAAATGTAGTGCCATCGGTGTGCTGCAGTAAAATACCATCCCCCTGCCCTACATCCAGAAAAACAGCCTTAAAGTATTTTCGCGGAATGGGAAAAAGCAGAAGAATAACGGCAGCAGTCCAGATCAGCAAAGGATAAGGCTTGATAATCGTGCGTTTATTGATCCAGAGTAGAGATAAGGAAAGAATAATATAATATATCACGATGCGAGATATTTGTGGTTGCCCGAGAATCAGTGAATGAATTGGCAATCGTTGGAACAGCCTGCACAAATATTCATAAAACGACAGAATGCAGTAGGTGGTGCCGAACAAAAAATGCGACATAAACGGCAGCCACAGACCTAGTATACATGCAACGCCGCCGATCAGCACCAGATAAGAAACCAGTGGCAGCACTAAGAGGTTCAGAAATATCCCGTAGACCGGAATCTCATAAAAAAAGAATAGTACTATTGGCAGTGTAGTTAGTTGAATGGCGGCACTGGCCAATAACGATTGTGCTGTTTTTTCCAGGAGAAGAGAGATTTTACATTGGCATTTATCCAATAGCGTACCTTGCTGTTTTTCTCGTATCCAACGCCTCTTTTTGCGGAGTTTGGCGCGGCGCTTTTCGGAATCACCTACTATGATCATCTGCAGAGCGGGTAAAATAGCAGCAATGCCGAGCACAGCGAAATAAGATAATAAGAAACTGCAAGAATAGACAGCATAAGGATTTTGCAGTGTAATGATGCAGGCACTGATTGCCAGTGATGAAAGTAAATCGTAACTTCGATGCAGCAGATCTGCTGCGAATAACAAGAGCATCATGATAACGGCACGACTGGTTGAAATGCTAAAACCCGTCATTAGTCCATACGATATTAAAAATGATATGGTTGCAAGAATACTGATGCGTCTCGGCAGCCGGCAGATAAGCAGCAGGCGAAAAATACCGAAACAAAAGATCGTGACATGAAGTCCGCTGATCGCTAACAGATGACCAATGCCGTTTTGCTGATATAGCTGTTTGATGTCTGAGGGAAGTTCTGTTTTTTGACCCAATAAAACAGCTTTCATTATACCGGCTTGTTTATCAGGGAGACCGGATTCTATCGAAGTTGATAATCGATGTCTGATTTCATCCAATTTTGTAAACAATATGTTAGAATGGCCGGACACCACTTCGATCTGGTCAGCGTATAATTGATAATAGAAGTTTAGTTCCCGATAATATTGTTTTTGATCAAATTCGCCAGGATTGGATGCCGCGGCAAAATTTTTCAGAGTTCCAAAACACTCTATTGTATTACCGGGAAGAAGCGATGAAGTTTGATCTGAATAAACGATCATATTGGAAAAATTATATACTTTCTGTCCGGAAATATGGACAGATACTTTTTTGAGATATAAACGATTGGATGAATCGGTGGGCTCTGTACGATAATAAATCCCTTTTACGTAAGCATTTATCTTATCATTATTTTTAGCCAGTAATGCCTCATACGGATAATTCTTCTGCCATTGTTCCTGCATGTGCGTGGCATGAAACCAGACCAACAGAAACATACAGATCGTACAGATCCAAACACAGGGTCTGCGAATATAAATCACCTCTTTAGAATCACTGGACAAGATCAAGATTTCTAGTAAATACATCTCCAAATGGCATAGAATCGTTATAGAATAATTCCTGTTTGCCGTTAATACTAAATTGCACTTTTGTAATATCCGGCAGTTCGATCAATGTATTAACGACAGAATAAATAGCCACTTCTGCTGTAATCCCGTCCGGTTTATTTAAAAACTGCTCTGAAAAATCAACATAACAGGTATGCTCTTTCATGGTAACTTTGTTAAGGATCGTATCTTTAGGAATTGTTGCCTGAATATCCTTGGAAGAAACACCGTCGATCGTAGATGGTCCCTTTAGAAGCTGTTCAATGACAAGCTGCTCTAACGGAATTGTCGCATCATATGTGATCTCAACCGGTACTTCAACAAGCTTATCTCCTTTTCGAGATGCAAAATACATATTTACAGTTGCGGTCTGACGATATGTTGAACCACTGTCTGTATTATCAATAAAGCTGCCGGCAGTCATATAGCCGATGGAATTCATATTCGAATCGGTCAACGGTTGCCCTGCCACGTAAAATTGCACAGCACGAACATCTTTAGACTGGCAGAGAGTTTTAACGATCGCAGCACGGCGCAGAATCTCATTAACTCCGGAATAATTGCCATAGGCGGCATCCAAGTAAAGTGTCAGGTCACCGTTGTTATCAATAACGAAGTCATCAACAGATACATTGTCCGGAATGGCTTTTTTCATAGATACATCGGAAGGTTCTTTTTGAAGGTTATGCAGTAATTCCTTGATAAGAGTTTCGCCTTTCTTATTCTTAGGAGCATATTTCTCGTAAGTCACTTTCGTTTCAGCAGCGTTTATGCAATAAATATAGTATCCGGTATAATCCTTATGGGGGCGTGCGTGTACGAAAAGAAATGCCCAGACCAATATAGCGATCACAAGCAGAACGACCCATGGGACAAAATGATATTTATGTGTTGTAACAATGGTCTTTTCTTCCACGACCTCACCTCCAATTTTTTGTCATATGATCAGACAACATAAGTCAATGGGATACGCACCGTAAAGGTAGAACCCTCTTTTTCTTTACTATGCAGTTTGATCGAGCCGCGGTGCAGCAACACAGTACTCCGTGTTAAGGATAAACCAAGTCCGGTTCCACCGGTATCACGGGATCTGGCCTTATCAACACGATAAAAACGATCAAAAATTTTATCTTGCACATCTTCCGGAATACCGACACCGGAATCTTCTATTTTGACATAGAAAAATTTATGATCGGCATTGAGGGTAACGCGCACCCAGCCATCGTCATAATTATACTTGATCGCATTTTCAATCAAATTATTCAATGCGATCGACAGCTTTACCTCGTCAACATCTGCCATTATCGGTCGAAAACTCTCATAGATTAATTCAATGTTACGTTCTGCAGCAATCGGTCGTAAGCGCTTTAACAACTGTTCGATCAAATCGTTGATACTGATATTGACAATATTCATGTCTGCAGTATTTTTATCAAGTTTTACCATTGTGAGAAGATCGTTGATGATATTTGTCATACGTTCGATCTCATGCGTGATATCCACCAAAAATTCACGATATAATTCTTCCGGCATACCTTCTTGAGAAAGCAGGGAATCTGACAATACCTTCATAGATGCTAATGGTGTCTTTAATTCGTGAGACACATTAGAAGCAAAGCTTTGTTTTGCTTCATCCTGCTGCCTGATAACATCGATCATGCGGTTAAAAGATTCTGAAATTCGTTCAACCTCGGAGTAAGTATGCACATCTAACTTAGTGTCCATATCTCCTGCGGCAATGTCATCAATAGATTCTGTAACACGCTGTAATGGTCTGGTGATCAAAACCGAGTAACCAAACGCAAGAAACATGATAACGATTGCGATTGTTAATATCAAAATAATGCTGCGTCGGTTGATCACATTTGCAGTTGTACGAAAATTCTTGGTGGAAAAAGTCAAAATGATCGCACCGGTCGTCTGTTCAGTAGACGCGTTTACGATCGGCATCGTAAGCTGTACGTAGTCACCGAGATCATTTACGTAACGTTTTTCATGATCAACAAAGCAACGAACTACTTCTGAGGAGATCATAGTTTTGCCAACTTCCAGATTAAACGTATCTGTTACGACAGACAGATCCTGATTGATGATCAAAACACGCCCCTGATAGATGGTTGCAATAGATTCCGCCTCCTGTTCAACTTCAGGTGCTTCCTGTCCGGTAAGATATTCAGAACTGTTAACAAGGTTACTGAGGACGGTTCCATAAGATTGAATCTCATCCGTTCGTTGAGAAATCAGTCTTTTCTCGTAAGAATTAATTAGAATATTCGAAAAAAAGATGACCGGTATCAAGCCAATCACCACCAGTACGGCAAACAATTGCACCCGCATACTGCGGATCTGCACTAGTAATTCTTTTCCTCGCTCAAGCAAAATGATTCCTCCAAACGGCTGTCAGGCCACAAAATAGTAATACATACGGCTGGATATGCCTATCGTTGGAAATAATAGCCAACACCCCATTTGGTATGGATATATTTTGGTGCACTTGGGGTTGTTTCAATTTTTTCTCGAAGTCTTCGAATATGTACATCGACGGTTCTGACATCACCCGGATAATCATATCCCCAAACGGTATTGAGAAGTTCTTCACGACTATATACTTTATTAGGGTGAAGCATTAAAAGTTCCAACAGGTCGAATTCCTTTGCCGTCAGATTCACTTCTTTGTCATCAATGTAACCTCTACGGCTGTCCAGATCAATGCGAAGTGATTCAAATGAAAGTACCTTTTCAGGCTCTTTGGCTGTTTTGGAACTGCTTCGGCGAATAATAGCACGGATCCTTGCCTTTACTTCCAAAATGTTAAAAGGCTTCGTAATATAATCATCCGCACCATACTCCAGCCCCAGGATCTTATCCATATCTTCACCTTTAGCAGTCAGCATTATGATAGGAACATCCGAAGATTCACGAATCTGCTGGCACACTTCAAAACCTGTAAGTTTTGGCAGCATCACATCTAATAATATGACATCATATTGATTGGAGGATGCAAGTGAAAGAGCTTCCTCACCATCATAAGCACAATCAACTTCCATGCCGTCCTGTTCCAAGCTAAAACGAATTCCCTTAACAATTAACTTTTCATCATCTACAACCAATACTTTCTTTGCCATATTTCCCTCACTTTCGACGTTAAACATAAACGTCTCTCTTTATTTCAAATAGTTATTTTGTTTTTGATCTTGTCGAAGACACCATTTTTGATCCCGGATATATTCATAATATCCTCGATCTTTTGGAAACTGCCATGCTCCGTGCGATAGGCAACGATAGCGTTTGCCTTGGATTCCCCAATTCCAGGCAACGATAACAATTGCTCTTTCGTAGCTTTGTTGAGACTGATCTTGTCCGACGAAGTGGCAGATGCAGTCTGTGCATCGGATTCTGCGCGTGGCTGATCCTTTGCTGTCTTTGATCGGCGCGGAATCTCTATCTGCTCTCCATCCTGAACGAAACGAGCCTGATTGACGGCATTTGTGTCTGCTTTTTTGGTTAATCCTCCTGCAGATGCAATAACATCGCAGATGCGGACAGACTCACTAAAACGATATACGCCAGGGTGCTTTACGGCACCACAAATGAAAACGGCAATCTCAGACGAATCCGTATTCACAGGCTTAGATGTATCACCAGCCGGAGCGCTGCTTTCTGATACGGATGCCTGAAAATTTGATTCTTTCGTAACCGGATCTTGCCCTTTCGTATACCAAAAGCCTGCGCCAAATAGTATGGCACCACAAATAATCCAAATGATCCATTTTTGTTGTTTCATAACATTACCTCCTGCGAATTAGCGGGCAGGAATGTCTGATAAATACCGAAAATACGCAAATTATACATATTTACGGATAGAATGTATGTCTTTCGAACCTTACTCTATTCTAACGAATCTTTTTCATAATTACAAGTATAAGAATCTACAAAAATTCTTACATATTTCTTACTATTTTTGACAGACAACGAGCGGATGCGTCTGTCAAAGGTATGGTTGTTTATTGTAGGACATCTGCTCATTTTCCAAACAGTTCATCCCACTTAAAAAGCATGATACCGCCGATCATTACAGCAATGCCAAACAGTCTTGTCCATGCAAATCCTGCTTTTGTGGTGCCAAATAGGCCAAACAATGAGATAATATATGATACGATCAATTGTGCAGAGACAATAAACATCGTAGCCTTCGCAGGTCCCAGCTGATTGATCGCAACAATGACGGTATATGTGATAAATGCACCAATGACACCGCCAAGAAGCATATACCATGGTTTTACCTGTACAATGCCTGAGATGGAACCTTCTTTACCAGTCACAAACCAGGCTGCCACACATATGACGAAAGCAGTAATCTGAACAAAACCTGCAGCTACCCATACACCGGCCTGTTTGGTCACTTCTGCATTAAAAACCCCCTGTATACTCATTAACATACCGGATAATAGACCGATCAACATTCCTAACATAGAAATTCTCCTTTCTTCTACCAAAGCAACGAGAGCCAGACGAAATTCTGTCCGACTCTTCGTGAGAGTTCTATATTAAGTTGTTTCCCAATTTGCGGTGCTCTATTCGGATAAAACGTCATCTAATACGTTGATCATTTTATCAATATGCTCTTTTTCGACAATAAGTGGCGGCACAAAACGTATAATATTTGTACCTGCACTGATCAGAACAACGCCTGCTTGCAAGGCTTTTGCAACCACGTCTCCAGCCGGGATCGTAAGTTCCATCCCCTGCATCAGACCAAGGCCACGCACCTCTTTGACTTTATCAGGATGTGCTTCTGCCAAGGTTTCTAACTTTTCTGTCAGATATGGTGCGATCTCATTAACATGATCCAAAATGTGCAATTTATCATATTGATGAAATACTTCGCAAATGGCAGCAGTTGCCAGCGGATTACCGCCATAAGTAGTACCGTGATCCCCCGGTACCATCGCAACGGCATATTTTTCTGTGGCAGCAAAGGCTCCAACCGGAACACCACAACCTAATGCTTTGGCTGTAGTCAAAATATCCGGTGTCACACCATAATGCTGATAGGTGTACATTTTGCCGGTACGACCCATACCACACTGGATTTCATCAAAGATCAATGCGATATCTTTTTCATCGCAGAGTGTACGTAGGCCTTTGATAAACTCTGGTGTTGCAGGATGGATTCCTCCCTCACCCTGCAAGGTCTCTAACAGGATTGCACAGGTCTCATCGGTTACCAGTGCCTTAACGCTTTCCAGATCATTGTAAGTTGCAAAAGAAACGCCACCGATCAACGGCTCAAACGCTTCTCTGTAATGTTTGGTTCCGGTTACAGACAAAGCACCCATCGTGCGGCCATGAAAAGAATGATCCATCGCGATCACTTCACCTTTGCTCTGTGGATTTTTATTAAAAGCATACTTTCTTGCCAGCTTGATTGCGCCCTCGATTGCCTCTGCTCCACTGTTTGTAAAAAATACCCTGTCCATACCAGAAACATTGCATATTAGTTCTGCTGCTTTGATCGCAGGTTTTGTGTAATAAAGATTGGAAATATGGATCAGATCATCGATCTGGTCTTTTAATGCCTGTTTAAATTCTTCGTTACTGTATCCTAGTGCTGATACAGCAATACCGGCACCCATATCCAGGTATTTTTTCCCTTGGTCGTCATACAAATACATACCTTCACCTTTGGTGAATACAACACTTCTATTGTAAGTATGAATAAAATGTTTGTCTGCTTCCTGTATTGTCATCGTTCTCATCCTCATTTCTATCAAATTAATATTATGTGCCGGCTTTCTTAAATCTCATTACTGTATCGTCCACTGTCATCACCAATGATCGCCGTACCGATACCTCGTTTTGTAAAGAATTCCAAGAGTAGGCAGTGATCTCGTCTTCCATCCAAAATATGTACTCTGCCAACACCGGAATTTACAGCATGAATACAGTTGTTGACCTTTGGCAGCATACCGCCGCTGATAATGCCGGCTTCTATTAATTTGTTGGCTTCGATCAGATTCAGAACAGACACCAAAGTTGTTGGATCATTTGGATTCATGCAGACACCTTCAACATCCGTCAAAAATGCCAGTTTTTCTGCTCGAATACCACCTGCGATCGCACATGCTGCATCATCAGCATTGATATTATACGTATTGCCCTCGTCATCCATTCCGATAGGTGCAATGATCGGAATATAATCATTTTCCAAAAGTGTATCGATCACTTCGGTGTTAACATGATCAATATCCCCGACAAAACCGATATCTTTTCCATTTGGCATTTTCTTTTGAACATGAAGCATACCGCCATCTTTTCCACAAAGCCCGATCGCTTTGACACCCAAATGTTCAACCATGGATACCAGATTTTTGTTAACGCGGTTAAGAACCATCTCAGCAATTTCCATCGTGTCTTTATCCGTCACGCGAAAACCTTCTTCAAAGCGTGTTTCTTTACCGACTTTACTGATCCATTTGTTAATCTCCTTGCCCCCGCCGTGTACAATGATCGGCTGCATACCGACCAATTTTAACAAGGCGACATCTTTGATCACACTCTCTTCCAGATTGTGATCTAACATAGCACTTCCGCCGTATTTAACAACGACTTTTTTTGAGTTGAAGTCTCGAATATACGGTAGTGCTTCGATCAATGTTTCTGCCTTGACGGTAATGTTATCTAAATATCTTTGCTGCTCTTCGTTACTCATAGTTTTTTCTATCCTCGCTTTTATGTACTTTCTTTTTTTACTTAATAAAATTAAAGAGTCAAAAGGTCTGAATTTCCCAGACGGGCTATTTTTTTAATCTTATTATGGGAACATTGGGACAATCTTCAGCCCTGTATTCTCCGGCAGACCAAACATTAAGTTCATATTTTGAATTGCCTGACCAGCTGCCCCTTTGACAACATTATCAATAGCACCCATCATAATGATCCTTCCGGTTCTCTCATCAATCTTGAAGTTGACATCTACAAAATTGCTGCCTTCTACCCAACGGGTCTCTGGATAGACATCTTTGTTTAATACGCGAACAAAATATTCATCCTTGTAATACTTATCATATACAGCTTTTACATCCTCATAGGAAAGTTTTTTACGCAAAGTCGCATAAGAGGTTGCTAAGATTCCTCGATTCATCGGCACCAGATGTGGGGTAAAGTTAATAAGAACTTCTTCTCCGGAGGCATAGGACAACTGGTCCTCGATCTCCGGTGTGTGACGGTGAGAAGCAACACCATATGGTTTAATACTCTCATTTACCTCACAGTAAAGATTCGCAACCTTAGCACCTCTGCCGGCTCCTGAGGTACCGGATTTAGCATCAATGATAACGGTATTTCCATCAATAATGCCTTCCTTTAATAATGGATAAATGGACAGGGTGCTGCATGTCGGATAACATCCCGGATTTGTGATCAGTCTTGCATTTTTGATATCCTCCCGGTTGATCTCACACAGTCCGTAAACAGCTTCCTCAATAAACTGCGGTGCTTTGTGTTCCAGATTATACCACTGCTCATAAGTCTTCCGGTCTTTGATACGGAAGTCCGCACTTAGATCAATCACTTTTGCCTGACTTAAAATCTCTTCATTTATAAGAGATGCACACAACCCCTGCGGTGTTGCTGTGAAAATCACATCTACCTCTTTTGCCAGCTGCTCCATATTGTCATCCAGACATTTTGCATCCACGATCTGGAACATATTCTGGTAAACACTGCTGTATCTCTGATCCACATAACTTCTGGAACCATACCACGCAATCTCTGCTTCTTTATGGTTAAGGAGAAGACGGACAAGCTCGCCTCCTGCATATCCGGTTGCTCCTATTATTCCGGCTTTTATCATATCAACATTCTCCTTTCAACCTAATATATCTTTTCTGTCCGGATCATTCTTCTTTTTCTTTTCTGTCAAATGTGAGGTGCCGCCCATCTGATGCAGTCTCCGGCAGATTCATAAAAATTCGCTGTGCGAATGAAATCTTTCTTATCATATATCAGTTTTCTTTATAAGTAAAGAGTTTTCTTTGTATTTTTATTGTATTTTTATTCATACGCAATGTATATTATTCATTTTGAAGCTGTTTTTACAACTTTTTCGTTTTTTCACTTGCATAATTATGATAACTGTTGTATAGTGTATGATACCAGGGTCGAAAGCCAAAAACCACGATGTACTTGCACAAGAGTGGTTTTATGGCTCTTTTGTCTTTGACTTACAAAATGATCATAAATTTCAGGAGGAATACATATCATGAAAGAAAAAGTAGTTCTGGCATATTCAGGCGGTCTCGATACCACCACACTGATCCCTTGGTTAAAGGAAACCTTTGACTATGAAGTTATCTGCTGCTGCATCGACTGCGGACAGGGTAACGAGCTGGATGGTCTGGAAGAGAGAGCAAAACTGTCCGGTGCTTCTAAATTATATATTGAAAATATCATTGATGAATTCTGTGACGATTTCATCATGCCTTGCGTAAAAGCCGGTGCAGTTTATGAGCACAAATACCTGCTTGGTACTTCCATGGCACGTCCGGTTATCGCAAAGAAACTGGTTGAGATCGCACGTAAAGAAGGTGCTACTACCATCTGCCACGGTGCTACCGGTAAAGGTAATGACCAGATCCGTTTTGAGCTGGCGATCAAAGCTCTGGCTCCTGACCTGAAGATCATCGCTCCGTGGAGAATGACTGATGTATGGACCATGCAGTCCCGTGATGACGAGATTGAGTACTGCAAGAAACATGGTATCGACCTTCCGTTTGACCACAGCCACAGCTACAGCCGTGACCGCAACCTGTGGCACATCAGCCATGAAGGCCTGGAGCTTGAGGATCCGGCAAATGAGCCGAACTACGATCATATGCTGGTTCTTGGCGTTACTCCGGAAAAAGCACCGGATCAGGCTGAGTACGTGACTATGACCTTTGAAAAAGGAGTTCCGACTTCTGTAAATGGCAAAAAGATGAAAGTTGCTGATGTGATCAGAGAGCTGAACAAGCTTGGCGGAAAACATGGTATCGGTATTGTAGATATCGTCGAGAACCGTGTAGTTGGTATGAAATCCCGTGGTGTATATGAGACTCCTGGCGGAACCATCCTGATGGAAGCTCACAAACAGCTGGAAGAGCTGGTTCTTGACCGCGCTACCATGGAAGCCAAG
>ERZ838516.2686-NODE-2686-length-18147-cov-4.108059_pt1 | contig 18147 bp, 18 predicted proteins | sample MGYA00519910_ERZ838516 | MGnify/ENA primary metagenome ERZ838516 (study PRJEB31850, sample SAMEA3708837) | human gut metagenome | biome: human gut; feature: human-associated habitat; material: faeces | place: China | collected 2014 ... | reverse complement strand
TTTCCCTTTGCCAAAAACACATTGTTTGCAAAGGAATCAAACGGCATACAAAAGACGCCACTTCCCACATTCTCACCTTCCCTTTCTATAGAATAAATTATATATACAGGCAAATATCTCTTGTTTACCATTTCATTACAAAGCGAAAATCAACGTTTCACGATACACTGCACCGCACAACCGCAATCTCCTATAAAATAAAACAACAGAATATCTGCAATACATATCTATTTTTTAAATAATTTTTCATAATGCGGGTGCATTTTCGGATACGATAATGCACTGACCTTGACTCCAAACAACGTCAGTATCGCCGGAATCGGATGTACATATTCATAAAATATCATGCATACCGCCAGCGTAACCGCCATGATCACCAATCTCTGCAGCGATGCAAGCTGCGCATGTCTGGATGCATGCGCCGGATCCATATCAAGCGCAATGTCCAGGTGGCGAAACATATGCCACAAAAGAACTAATGCCGCCGCACCACCAAACAGCCCTCCAAATAACATCGAAACTCTGCCTCGACTGATAATTACAAAAAGCAGCGTAACAATGGCTGTCCACAGAATAGAACTAATCATCAATTCCTTTAGTACCTGTTTTACCTGTTTCATGCTCTCCCGCTGCTTCCTCCCGCTTCTCGGTGAGTCCTTTCATGTAATCAAGCTGCTCATGCTCTTTCTTCATGTCAGCCTCATAAAAGGACTTGGTTAATATATATACATTTTTGAACGCAGCCCCGATTCCTAACAACAACATGAACGGAAATATGATCTGTGTACCAAACAGACGATTCAGCCAAGTGCCCAGCCAACCGCTAATAAAGATCGGCACGAGCATTGTAATACTGATCTGCGTGATCATCATAAAACTACGCAAAATTTTCTTCTCTTTCTTACTCATTTTTTAATAACCTCTCATTATGCTATTATAATTTATTCTTCTAAAAAAGTCCACCAAAGAGCGCAAAAAATCTCGTGTAGTATCAAGCGATCTGCTAACTCCTTTTCCCCTCCGATCATCCCGCAAATAATTTAATTCGATAAGCTAGAAAGTCCTTTACAAGCCAACTTCCCTAGACTATAATTATTCCACAAGAAGAAAAAGAGCAAAACCAGCGTTTTGCTATCAAATAAAAATAATCCGCTGAAAGGAGTTGCTTCATGAGCCGACCACGATTATTTCGACGTCGCTTTATCCCCGACGAAAACATCGAATTAAAAGATGATATGATCTTAGCCTTAGAGCCTAACCTTATTATTACCAGTTGGAATGTTTTGAAACCACGACGCGATATTTCCCGTGGTGTTTCCGCTTATTTTATAGATAAAGGGATTAAGGTGAGCAAGGTTTTTGACAATGCCGGACAAATGGTATATTGGTATTGTGACATTATAGAGACACATTATGATGAAAAGGAAAATATTTACACCTTTAACGACCTGCTCATTGACGTAGTCGTATATCCGGATGGTCAAGTTGAAGTACTGGACATGGATGAATTTGCTGATGCAATGGAGCAGGGCATTTTGAGCGTTGGCACGATCGCACATGCAATGCGCGCAACTGATGATCTGTTACATACGATCTACGCCGGAGAATTTAAAAAATATACACACTATATTGATGATATGTTAAAAGTGATCAGTTAATTCTGCTCTCTATGAAAAGACCCTCTTTTGATCAGAAGCTCGGACACACAGTCCACCTTCTACCAAAAGAGGGTCTTTTTATACTGTTATTTCACGCAAGTCTCCCACGTGCCATTATTTCTTCTTTACTTCCAGAGCTTCTTTGCCACCCATATACGGACGCAGAGCTTCCGGAATACGTACGCTTCCGTCTTCCTGCAAATTGTTCTCCAAAAAGGCGATCAACATACGAGGTGGTGCAACCACTGTATTATTCAGCGTATGTGCAAAATATTTGCTGCCGTCTTCCTTACGGATGCGGATCTGCAAACGTCTTGCCTGTGCGTCTCCCAAATTGGAGCAGCTTCCTACCTCAAAATACTTCTTCTGACGTGGAGACCAAGCCTCAACGTCGATGGATTTTACTTTCAGATCTGCAAGATCTCCGGAGCAGCACTCCAGCGTACGAACCGGAATATCCAGCGTACGGAACAGATCTACCGTATTCTGCCACAACTTATCAAACCAAACCGGACTTTCTTCCGGCTTACAAACTACGATCATTTCCTGTTTCTCGAACTGATGGATTCGATACACGCCACGCTCCTCGATGCCGTGAGCGCCCTTTTCCTTACGGAAGCATGGGGAATAACTGGTCAATGTCTTTGGCAGATCCTTTTCATCGGTGATCGTATCAATAAATTTACCGATCATAGAATGCTCACTTGTACCGATCAGGAACAGATCTTCGCCCTCGATCTTGTACATCATCGCATCCATTTCCGCAAAACTCATAACACCGGTCACGACATTGCTTCGGATCATGTATGGCGGAATGCAGTAAGTGAAACCGCGATCGATCATGAAATCTCTTGCATAGGCAAGTACAGCAGAATGCAGTCTGGCAATGTCACCCATCAGATAATAGAAACCATTTCCTGCCACTTTACCGGCAGCATCAATGTCTAATCCATCAAAACTCTCCATGATCTGTGCATGATACGGAATCTCATAATCCGGCACTACCGGCTCACCATAGCGTTTAATCTCAACATTTTCGCTGTCATCTTTACCAATCGGAACACTTGGATCAATAATATTTGGAATGACAAGCATGATCTCACGAACTTTTGCTTGGAGTTCTTTCTCCTTTGCTGCAAGCTCCTCAAGACGAGCTGCATTTTTGTTTACTTCCTGCTTCTTTGCCTCTGCCTCTTCCTTCTTGCCCTGTCCCATCAAAGCGCCGATTTCCTTAGAAATCTTTTTGCGGGAGGCACGAAGCTCATCTGCTTCCTGCTGTGTCTTGCGCGCCTCAGCATCTAATGCAATGACCTCGTCTACCAGCGGAAGCTTGTCATCCTGGAATTTGTTTTTGATGTTTTGCTTTACCACATCTGGATTTTCTCTTAAAAATTTAATGTCTAACATATTTCCTCATTTCTGCACACAGCTCGTATGCGTATATTGTTGATAAGTGTAATGTGACAGCCTGCTTGAATAAGCTGCTATAGTCCTGCCCGCCCTACTGTGCTGCCGTCGCTGACGGTGCAGGTGCATCTGAAGGTGTTTCACTCGGCGTCGCTGACGGTGCAGGCGCATCTGAAGGTGTTTCACTCGGCGTCACTGTCGGCTCCGGTATCTGCGTTGCTTCCGGTGTCACTGTCGGCTCCGGCGTTGCTGTTGCCTTTGGCTTTTTCACCGTCTTTTTGTATTTGCCAATCTTGATCGGCTTTGAAAATTTACCATGCACGATGCGATAACCTTTGGTACGGAATGCACGCACCTTCACATAATACACTTTCGATGCTTTAAGCTTGCGAAGCACAACCGTGCGCTTCTTTGTCGGCATGACAATACGGTATCTCGCCTTTTTGGACGTCTTGACTGCAATCTGATACCCGGTTGCTTTGCCTCTCTTCTTTATCTTAATCTTTGCCTGTGTCTTAGACCGTTTCACCAAAGACACACTCGGTCTGGATGGTTTAGACGCTGCCTGCACCTTTGTTGTTCCTATCGAAGTTAAACACAACGCCAAGATCAGGATCAATGTTCCAAATTTACGTAACTGCTCTTTCATTGTTCTGCTTTCCTCCATTTCTGTACAATGTGCTCTCGGAATCTTCTAAACGATGACTTTCGAAAGTACGTTTCAATATAGCCCACCCAAAAATATACCGTCATTTCCCCTGATGTGTCAAGACTCGCAAGGCATTTTTTAATCTGCCACTGCATCCGGCAGGTGTCTTCTACTACTGTAGGAAGCACTTTTCAAACACATTATTACGCATTGCTCCATAGAAGATCTCACCTTCCAACATATCGCAGCCAATTTCGCGTGCGTATTCCTCTTGAAGCTTGGTGTGGATGCCACCACAATAAACGGTCATCCCAAGCTCTTTTGCCATGATAACAATGTTTTTAAGGATCGTCTTCTCACGCTCGCCATTCTTGCCACCCGTAAAACACTCTGCATGGAACTTGATCCCTTTGACCGGGATCGTGCGCAGAGAATGCAATGCCGTGTGATGAGATGCAAATCGACTGATCACGATCTGATATCCTCTCTTGCAAAGCTGCTCCAATGCCACCTGCAGCGCACTGGTCATATCCGCAAAATAACGTTCGTGCACTTCTATGATCAAATCCGACGGATCCATCTTATTTTGCACTTCCACAATATTTTCGATCATGGACAAAGCATTTCGTGCCGACAACTGACTTGCCGTCATTTGAATAGCAAGCGGAACCGTTTTCAACCCCTTTGCCTTTCTGGCGCCGAAGCTGCAGCACACCTGATTCAACAGGAAATAAGAAAATTTATCCAACCTTCCTCCACGTTCGATATAATGCAAAATGCCATCCGTTTCTAAATACTGTCCATCCTGCATCTGAATCCGTGCAACCGCCGTACAGCCTACAACGTTCTCTTTATCTCCCTGAATACGCGGCAAATAGCATATTTCAACTGTCTGCTTTTCCATAGCATCGAGTATTTCCTGAATGATCCGTTCCTCTCGGAAACGTTCTTGCTGAAGATCATCGGTATAAATCGCATAATGGTTACCCTTGATCCCTTTGATACTTCTTCGTGCAAGATCCGCTTTCTCCAACATATCACCAAGCTCATTATCCGTCGGCTCAACCAGATACAAGCCATTCGTTGTATCAAACCCGATCTGGTTCTCCCCATTCGTAATCTCATCCTGATAGTGCATCATTCGAGACAATTTTTTTAGCAGGGTCTTATGATCCTTGTACGGGAAAATAGCAACAAAATAATCTCCGTCTACTCTGGCGCACAGGCCACCTCGCTCCACAAACTTTTGAAGCACCCTGGAAAATTTCAACAGGATTTCATTACTAATGGAAAAGCCATAATGATGACTAAACTTGCGAAATTCATCAATATCAGCGCACATCAACGCATAGCGCTTGTCATCCGTTCGTTCTGCCAACATTTCTCTTGCCTTGTCCAAAAACTTTGCATACGGAATCATTCCCGTCAAAGTATCTTCAAACTTTGCCTGACTAGACTTAGCGATCCGCATTAATTTCGTACTGAGTTTCGTGTTGTTCGATGCTGCCGCGATCTCTGCTTCCGCAGAATCTGCCAGTGCATTATCAAGCACACGAGTGATTCCATATACTTTCACCGGCTTATCACTCACACCATCTCCCACCGAGACACTCGCCACTTCCATATGACGATATTCTCCATGGTTGTCCTTCATGCGATAAACACCGCGATGACCGCCCAGTTCCTCTTCACGCCTCTTAAGCGCCTGGCGAAAACGCTCCACGTCATCCGGGTGTAAAAATTCTCCTAACTGACTTTCGTTAAACTGCCCCTCTAAAATACTCTCGTTAGAATATGTTTCATCTAAATTGCCGCCACGACTAAGTACACGCGTCGCAATATCATAGGTCCAAGTCGTCTCACGCATAAATTTTGCAATAATGTCCGAACGCTCAGCAACTTCCTCAAACTGCTTTTCCAACTGTTTGCGCTTCGTAATATCCATAATGATACATAGATATACCGGTTCTCCGTTATCATCATCAATACGACATCCATTGACATAAGACCAGCAGACATCTCCTGCTTTGGAGATGATCCGATACTCAAAACCGACCAAACCACGATTTTCTACAGAAGCCTTGACCTGTCTTTTGACCATTTCCGCATCTGCAGGATGCAACACACGGTCACAATAGTCTCCAAAATTAATCTGATATTCTTCCTTGGAATATCCAGCCAGTCGATAAAATCCATCATTTGCATATAACAGCTTAAAATCTGTCATGCGCAGCTTGATCACACCACCCGGAATACTATTGGAGATCAGCTCTGCATCTCGTTTTGCCTCATACGCTTCTAACAGATTGCGTCTCGACTGTGTGATGTCCAAACATGAGGCAAAATAGACCCTCTGCCCTTTCATATCTGCCGAATGCGCTGAAACAGACACCCAGATCACTGCTCCATCTTTGCGCCGCGCACGGTGTTCTAACTGAATCTTGCCCCCCACAGCCGTCTGTCTGGCGATCAAATTTCGTATCTTTTGACGGTCTTCCGGAAGGATCATTTCCATAACACTTCCATGATATATTTCTGAAAACTCTTCTCTTGTGCACTGCATTAATGAATAAAAGCGTTCATTCGCATACATAAGCTCAATCTGCGATCCCGGCTTTGCCACAAACATCGCACATTCGGACATATTAAGTAAACGTCTTAAGTCCTGTTCATCTAAACCCATCTGCTCCGTTGTCTTTGCTGTCTCAATATCGCTCATTCGTATCCCTCCCTTTCTGCACCAGAGTTTCTTTTCGAAAATCTCATCCTATAAATGACATGGACCGGATCCAATCTCAACGACATAAAAATCTGCCGCATATCCGATCTTATCCTTATACGCCTTGCCTACCTGTTCAATAAATGCATCAACCGCCTCATCTTTCACAATACTCACCGTACATCCGCCAAATCCTGCTCCGGTCATACGAGATCCGATGACACCATCTACTTTCCAAGCCTGTTCCACAAGCGTATCTAACTCTTTTCCTGTCACCTCATAATCATCACGCAAAGATACGTGAGAAGCGTTCATCAATTGTCCGAACAGTTCAATGTTATTTTCCTGCAACGCTTTCACTGCCTTGATCGTACGCTGATTCTCATAAACAGCATGCTTTGCTCTCTTGCGTCTGACATCATCCTTGATCGCTGACTTCACCTGTTCAAACTGCTCCTCCGTCAGATCGCCGAGCGTCTGGATCGGCATCTCCTTTTGAATCTCTGCCAGTGCCGTCTCACACTCCTCACGGCGTTCATTGTACTTCGAATCACCCAGTCCACGCTTTTTATTACTGCATGCGATCACAATCTTCGCACCGTCCAGTTGAACCGGAGCATATTCATAAGAAAGATCTGCCGTATCCAAAAAGATCGCATGATCCTTTTTGCCCATTGCGATCGCAAACTGATCCATGATCCCACAATTCACACCGTTGAATTTATTCTCCGAAAACTGGCCGATCAGCGCCAAATCCTGATTTGAAATACCAAGTCCAAACAATTCGCTCAAAATATAGCCGGTAACCACCTCTACAGATGCAGAAGAAGACAATCCCGAACCGTTCGGGATATTACCAAACAACAGAAGGTCAATACCCTCATTGATCTCATAGCCCCTCTGTCCTAACGCCCAAAAGATTCCCTTCGGATAATTCGTCCATCCGGCTTCCCTGCATGGTTTCAGATCGTCCAGACTGGAAGTAATGATACCAAGATGCTCAAAATTCATCGAGAAAAAGCGTAACTTTCTGTCGTTTCTCTTGCGAGCCACAGCATAAGTACCTATCGTCAATGCGCACGGAAATACATGGCCACCGTTATAATCTGTATGTTCACCGATCAAATTTACACGACCCGGTGCAAAAAATGCGTGTGCCTTTCCTTCGCCATATACTTCCCTGAATTTCTGCAAAATCGTATTCTTAATATCCTTCATATCTCCTCATTTCTGCGCTGGAAATCATGTGTTTTGTAGTATTTGCTTGCACGGACCTCTCCCGGCATTCTTCTGCGTCCCATGCGCCGACGCAAATATCTCTTTGAACTTATATTTTACAATATTTTGTGGTCTCTTTCAAGAACAAACGCAAGGCCAGCACTTTGCTTTTGTCACGCTACACAACAGCAGTTTCCTATTAAGGAACGAAAAAAGGAAGCATCTATTTCGATGCTTCCCTTTTCGTATCTTTGTCTGATGGTGTCAATGTCACAAATCCATGCCCCTGCAGTGTACGGAAATACGCCAGCAATCTGTCATATAACGGCTCGGCATCCTCGCCGAACTCCTCCTTCACTAACAGAGCAATATCATAAATCGTATGCACACCATCTATTTGTTTCCAAATGAAACTCCCGAACTGTTCCAAGGCAATGTGGCTGACTACCGGACGCCCAAAACATTTCTGGGCAATGCGGTTAAACACACCCTTGTTCTCGACATCCACCGTCACCCGATGCTCATCGTCTTCCGTCCAGTTCAGTTTTTCCGGAATACGCGGAACATAATCCAACAAATTATTGTCTTTCTTCACTATTTTTCTACCTTTGCTTCTTTACTCCAGATAGTAAACTTCAGGACAACCAAAATGATCACTGCCATGACTGCAAGGCCACCTGCTTGTCCCAAATTAAGGACACCAGAAAGATCCACTAAGCTGGCAACCGTCTTACCCTTAATCGTTACTACAGCAAGAACAGCAAGCAAAATACCAACCAGTCCTTCACCCGCGATCATACCGGAGCAGCAAAGTACACCGTTATTGATAACTTTATCTTTGTTCGCTTTGCCGTCATAAACCTTCTCTAAGATCAGACGAAGTACGCCACCTACCATAATGCAAGCAGAAAGTTCGATCGGTAAATACAAACCAATGGCAAACGGCAGAACCGGGATAGATAATAACTCGATCATAATTGCAATAAACACACCGATAAATACAAGCGTCCAAGGAAGATTTCCGCCCATAACACCTTCAACGATCATCTTCATCAAAGTTGCCTGTGGTGCAGCAAGCTCAGCCGTACCAAATCCCCACGCACTATTCAACAAGTAAAGTACAAAACCGATCGTTACTGCTGAAACAACCGCACCGATCAACTCACCGTACTGCTGCTTCACCGGAGTTGCACCAAGAATATATCCTGTTTTCAAATCCTGTGACATATCACCAGCCATTGCTGCAACGATACAGATTACAGAACCGATCGCAATTGCTGCGATCATTCCTGAGGCACTGGTATTACCCGTTGCTTTAAGGATCAAGCTGGTGATCAACAATGTTGCGATCGCCATTCCGGATACCGGGTTGTTACTGCTGCCGACCAATCCAACCATACGAGAGGAAACCGTAGCAAAAAAGAATCCAAAGATAACAATGATGACAGCACCCAAAATACCAATCGGAATAACCGGAAGTGCTGCGATCAAAATGATCAAAATAGCAAGCATTCCAAGCACTACACCAATATTCACGGTTCGTACGCTCCTCTTTGCCGATTTTTTCTTTATTGAGGATACCTTTCATCGCTTCGGCAAAGGTACGGCAGATCAATGGCAATGATTTGATCAAACTGATAATTCCACCGGCTGCAACGGCACCTGCACCGATATAACGGATATAATTTGACCAAATTCCAGACGCTCCGGCTGTTTTCCATACTTCTGCGATAGAAACTGTTGCAGGGTACAGTACCGTATGTGCGCCAAACAAATAGATCGCCGGGATCAACACCAGCCAGCCAAGAATGGCACCCGCAAACATATAAGAAGCAATCTTAAAGCCACAAATGTAACCTACACTGATCAATGCCGGATAAACCTCTGTACTGATCTCTCCGTGAATCTTATTGATCGTCAATGTTGCGACATTAGAAACAACCTTGAAACCGTCCACGATAAACTTGATCAAAGCAGAAACACCCATTCCAATAAACACGACTGCTGCATTAGCGCCGCCTTCCTGTCCGGCAAGCAAAACCTCTGCACACGCTGTTCCCTCCGGATACGGAAGGGTTCCATGCTCTTTTACGATCAATGCCTTGCGCAACGGCACCATAAAACAAATGCCTAACAGACCGCCGATCATTGCAATTAAAGCAATCTCCACAATACCAGGCATCTGTGCCTTACCTTCAGCTGCCCACAAAAACAATGCCGGCATCGTAAAGATCGCACCGGCTGCCAAAGACTCACCGGCAGAACCGATCGTCTGCACCATGTTGCTTTCCAAGATCGTATCGTCCTTCTTTGTGGAAAAACGTCCGATCAGCTTATACACCCCCATGCCAATAACTGCTGCAGGAATAGACGCTGAAACCGTCATACCTACACGAAGCCCTAAGTAAGCATTGGCCGCTCCAAAGACAATTGCCAGCAGCACACCGATAATGATCGATGACGGCGTAAATTCCGGCAATACCTTATCTGCACTTACGTAGGGTTTGAAAGAATTGTTCTCTTCCATGATAAATAAACCTCCTTAAATTCTAAGACCAAAGCGTCAAAGTCGTAAAAAAGCCTGTCAGGCAAATCCAGACCAAATAGAACGATTTTAACACTAGAATCTTTTTGACAAAAAAAAACTTGCGCCCTTATAACATCGATTTCTGTTCATCAAACGCAAGCATTATCAATTGTATCATAAAAATTCTCAAAAAGCAAGAAAAATGCTATATATGTGGGAATTCCAGCAAATTCATTAAAATATTTTTCGACAATTTCTAATGTATTTTCCTAAAATTGGATCACGCTATCCTAGAAAGTGTGCCAGGACCAGAAACCATTTTTAGGAATGCCAATATGGTTTCTGGTCTTTGTGCGAAAACCCGCGCAAAATTTCTTGATAGGCGGCGATTTTGTGTTGATACTCTGCAATCTGTTTATCCTTTAATCGTCCCTTGTCCGACAACTCTTGAAACTTCTGTTTCAAAAGAACAAACGCCTCCTGCGCTGCATCCTTGTAATTATTGGCAATATTCGAGTCAATCTCCTGCACGATCGTCTCTAACTCCTTATTTTTGCCAAGTCCATATATAAACTCAAACATCGTTACCTCTTTTCTATACTTCCCATCTTATAACTTTCCCTGTCTTATAACTTTCCCTGCTTCCGCAAATATGCCAAAAATCCTTCACACCCATCCAACACATCTCGATAGGTCTCATCAAAATTGCCCGTATACCATGGGTCCGCAATCTCACCGGGACGATCTGTGAAGTCCAACAAAAGAGACACCTTCTGCTCCGGATCCTTCCCAAAAATCCGCATCATATTGCGGTAGTTCCATTGATCCATTCCGATGATATGATCAAAGTTGCGGTAATCACTTTTTCGTACCTGCTTGGCATAATGTTCCAAAACAGGGACTCCAACCTGTCGTAACTTTGCAACCGTTCCGTGGTGCGGCCCATTGCCAATCTCCTCTGTGCTTGTCGCCATGGAGTCAATGTAAAAATTGTCTGTGTATCCGGCACGGTTTACAAGGTCCTGTAGGACGAACTGCGCCATTGTGCTGCGGCAGATATTGCCGTGGCAGATGAAGAGTACTCTCGTTTTCATTTTTCACCTCCTAAAATGCCGTGATTCGCCGTGTTTTGGGGACTTTTGCGTACTTGCAAAAATCTACATAAAATCTGCATAATGTGACACACTATGCAAAATAAGGCAAAATGTAATAGTCATTCGTAGTCAAATAGTAGTCAACTACAACAAGCCGGACTACTCTGATTTACCCCCAATTCCTATCGTTAATAGAATGGGGGTTCGGGGGGTTCTACCTTTTAACGATAGAATCGTAGGGGGGTCGAACCCCCTACATAAAACAGGCGAAAGCATCAAACCTTCGCCCGTAAAATCACAAAAGCATTGATTCCAATTGAGCCTTAATATTCTTTCTTCGTTCACTTAAAAACAACTCAAAATTAGCATAGCTATATTCCATATCTGGAATGTAGTGAATAGTTCTATACTGAATTTTATCAGAATCTGTTTTATGAGTATTAGCAAACCAATCTGCGAAGTCCTGATTCTGCTTTTCAATATTTGGTATTGCAGCCAACAACTGAAGATTGCTCAAATCATTTACATGGTCAATATATGTTTGAACCTTATCTTCTGCTACTCCCTTTTTAATAAGAGACTTCTTTGTAAATACGCTCCTTGGATACATATGGTCAATATGAAATTTATTATTGAAATCCAAAGAAGGGTAAAGCAACATAAGTACTGTGAGAGTTTCTCCCTTTCCATACTGATGCTCAAGTAAATTCTCAATATCATCATTTGTAAATACGATGGTTTTACTTGTACCTTTGAGTTTACTAATAATCTCATCAATCGGAAATTCTTTAGTTCCGTTTTCTTCTATAATCGCACGGATAGGGCGGAGAACATTATCCGGCTGTCCACTAAATGCTCTCTTTAACAATGACATAATAAGCCACTTCTTAATCTTTTCTCTATTAGTTGTAGCCGATGTGGATGTATCAAAGTTATCCGGCATTCCAATCTTCATAAGATAATATGCAATCGGAATAACGGCATTATTCGCTTTCAAGCTATCCCTATTAAAACCGAATGAAGATACCAACTGGAATGCCTGATATAAAGCCTTCTTTATTGTCTTCCAGTTATTTTCAATCTTGGACATATTTTCTTTATTGAAATTATCCACCTTAAATGCTATATCAGAAAAACCAGTTAACACTAAAGCACTCTTAAGCACAAAGTCTTTATTTACATTGAAGCCACTACCAATTGCATTTATATTATCTACACAATCATTAATTTCTTCCCTTGCGTCCAAATTATCCCACTGCGCTGTTGCAATTGAAAGCAATAAGTCAGAATAGCTTAATACTGTACCACCGCTATTTACACGGATAAATATATTCAACACCTTATCCAATTCATCTGATTTTACCTTATAGTAACTGATGCTTGGTTGAGTATGAATAACCTTGAAAAGCTGTGATAGTGTATTATTTGCAAACTGACCTTGTTCTTGAGAATAAACTCCTGAAAAGACTATGTTCTGCATAAGATAATTCATAACATCTCCAAGTTCCTTCATATTCAAAATATCTCCTACAAGGAACCAGTAATGTGTACCATCATTTTGGCACTCATCATCCGTAAGGAACTTGAATTCAAACTTATCACTGCTTTCAGTCTTTGGCTCAACAATATTCAAGTAAAGTTTTCTTTCTGGGAATGCGTCATCGTTCTTCCACTGTTTATGTGGCATCTTATATGAGTAGGATCCCTTTAGTCCAACATAAATAGAAGTGAGTCTTTGTTGGCCATCCAAAACAGCCATCACATTTTCACTACCCTTTAAATCTATCTTCGAATTATGTCTGCACTTCTTTTCGTGGTACTTCTGAAGAAAACTATAAAACTCATACAGATTATGCTGCCCATTAGAAAGCTCCCAAAACAAAAAAGCTCCTATAGGATAATCCTGCATAATACTGTCAAACAATCTTTCTATCTGTGAAGTTCCCCACACATATTCTCTTTGAATTGCTGGAAGAACATATTTATTTACCGAAATATCTTGTATTACTTCAGCTATGGTAAGTGGAGATTCATAAGCCATAGAACGCCACATCCTTTCTCATTTTGTATATAAAATCCCTAAATTTTATCATAGCATAACACCCGTGTTTTTTCTACAAAAAAAAATGCCCCCGGCAGCATATCGCCACCGAGGTCATCGTCCTAATTTCTTATTAAATGAGATGGTATAATAAAGTTGTAACACCAACACTGGAATAAATGATATAATCAAAATGAAAGTGAAGGTGATTAAAATGGCAAGCACGAACAAACGTTATGAGCCTGAATTCAAAAAGAAGATGGTCCGGCTTGTATTAGAAGAAGGACGAACCATCGCAAGCGTCAATAAAGAGTATAGCTTCGGAGAAGGAACTGTCCGGAGCTGGATCAGACAGTTTGAAGAAGAATGCGAAAAAAATCCAGAAACAAAAGACACAAAAGACATTTATGAAGAAAACCGCAGACTCCGTAAAAAATTGGAAGAAGCAGAAAAAGAAGTTCGTTTCCTAAAATAAAGCCATAGCCACCACTGGTGGCATTGCATTCTTCGCAAAGGAAATCGATTAGAGCAATACCGATTTATTGACCAATACCACAATGAGTTCGGAGTAAGATGGCTTGTTGACCGATTCCATATTTATCCGAATTCCTACTATAATTACAAAAAGAACAGAAAGGCAGGTTATCTGGCAGACAAAGAAAAGAAAAAACAACAAATATTAAGTATTTACTATGAATATGACGGACGTCCCGGATATCGGATGATGGTTATATTTTTAAGAAGAAGGGGAATCAGTCTGAGCAGGACAACTGTACTCAAATATATGAGGGAATTAAAACTCAGATCTGTTGTGATACCCAAAAAACCTCGGTACCGTAAAGGAGACTGTTATAAAAGATTTAATAATCTGTTAAAGCAGGACTTCACAGCAATTAAGCCAAACGAAAAATGGTGTACAGATTTTACTTATCTTCATCTTTCGGATGGTGCAAAAAGATATAACTGCAGTATCATAGATCTGTATGATAAATCGGTACTGGCAACCCTGAACAGTAAAAGAATCGATGCGGAATTGGCTATCCAGACATTACAGATTGCCCTTGACAGGAATCCTGTAAAAGGAGAAATTATTCTGCATAGTGATCAGGGGTCACAGTATACATCCAGAGCCTTCACAGAATTTTGTGCAGGAAAAGGGATTCAACAGAGCATGAGCAAAGCAGGATGTCCTTATGATAATTCTCCGATGGAAAGTTTTTATGGAACATTTAAGTCGGAATTTATACGACAGAATCGGTTTGAAACAGATCAAGAGTTAAATGAAAGCACGTTGGATTATGTATATGGCTATTACAATCATATACGTCCACATTCATCAAATGGATACATGACACCGTTTGAAAAGAGATATTCCAATCGATGATTTTTTCAGTGTGAATGTTACAAAAATGCTTGACCATCTCATTAAGAAAAAAGGAAACGATCAGGAGGACTTGTATCTACGCACATTGGAACTGGCACAGGTGCAGGAAGATGAGTATTTCGGTCATGTTGTCTCCAAGGATTTGACCGGAATCCTCCATGATATTCGTGATACACATCGCAAGGACGCAACCACAGCTGACGAGAGCTGCGCCGCTCTGGAAGTGCAGAAACAATTACAGGATGCCATGGACTACAAGGGCAGTGCCGAAGAAAAGAAGGCCCGTCTGTTCCTCGCCAACCTTGGCATTGACTACGATGCACTTACTATGGAGCAGTTTGCAAATTTGATTGAGGTATTGAAACTGTCCAAGCACATGAACAGCCCGATCAGCCAGCGTGGTAAAGGCAGTATGACCCATGGCAAGGGAAAAAGAAAACGGAAATAATATCATACTTAGATATTCATAATGAAAGCCACGGCTGTTGCTCCAAAACTGAGTAGCAGCCGTGGCCCTTTTTATGCTTTGTCCTTATCTGTGGTTTTTTCGAGAGAGGTCAAAAAAACTTGCTGCCATTCCAGAAATGTTTCCGTTGGCTTCTTTGCTCTTTTCTTCCATTCTTTTAGGTGCTTCTCATAGCTATCGCTATTCTGTTCGTTAGCATCATCTCTAATCTTATAGGCCAAATCATTACAATCGACACAAAAATTCATTTGTGTCTGCCCATGCTTTACAGCAGCAAATGACTCAAATATCTTCTTTCTTCTACCACAACAATCACAGACCATATGCCAACTCTCCTTTCAAAACGACAGATTTAATGTTTTCTTCCATTTCCTGTTCAGCAGCAAGACCGATAGTGCTTCTTTCTTTAATAGCAGCTTTGATTATCGGGTCAAGATATTTAATAATATCCGCTTCCTGGGTTTCGGATTTTCGCAGGTCTTGCTGTAGCTGACGCAATCGTTTTTCGTCATCATCCAACACTTTGATTACAGAATCTTGTTCTTCCGATGTGAGCATATTATTCATAAATTGATTAAGCAGAACACTATTGAACAACCTTGCTGTTATCACCGCATCATCTTCATGAATAAGATTACCTATTCCTTTGGCAGCTGTTCCGCAAATAGCTCCACCAATTACACCAGCACCCATGCCAATTGCTGCACCGACTTTCTTATCAACTTTCTCACCGGAGGTTTTTCCGATTAGTGCGCCCGCTGTAGTCGTTGCTACAATGCTACCTGTGAACGATGCAAATAGTGAAGTCATATTTTTCCAGTATTGTGACCCAGAAATCTTATCATTGAAAACCTTGAAGGTATCAGGCACGGAAAACACAATAAACATCACACTTTGCGTAATCGCTGTAGAGCCCAAAAACTTAGCAAAACTCTTTTGTGCTGCTGCTCCATAGATCGCCTTTTTACCTGCGATTGCCCTGAAAGCGTTGATGATCTCTTGAGCTACCTGAGGACTAATCGACTTGCTAATTTCCATTGCTAACGGATTTAGTGCAGATACCAGACCCGTTCTGGAAAGCTGTGATGCGATGATACCACCCGCAAAAGCCATACCATAGACCTGGATGCCTGTGAAGATTGCACTTTTTGCCGCTTTCTTATAATCCTTAGTTACCCAATAGGTCTGTGCAAAAGAGACAACAGCGGATATACCAAAAACAGACACGCAATTCACTGCACCTGTGTACGCATCAAAAGTAATAGATTCAATGGTTCCTGCCTTGGCCAGATTCAACGCTTGGTTATACGTTAGTTTTCCCTTACGAATGATATCGTAAGCCGCATTTGGATCACTTACCCCCGGTACTTGACCATCCTTGATACGAATCTTCATATACTCGATTGCTTGAGTATATTGATCTGCAGGAACTTCCACCTTCATAGCGTATCCATTCAGATCATAATACCGGAAGCTTTTCGTCCCTGTCTGTGAATTCTTTTTAAAGCAGGCATCAACAGAGTTGTATGCTTGCTTACAATATTTGCATTGAATTGGGGCCGAATCCACAATCTTGTCAGGACCGTTTTTAGCATTATCTCGTCCAACAACTGCGGACTGCTCGCCAGCTAATTTGTCTAAAATAGCCCCGGCCTCTTCTGCATAAATACCGTGACCTGTTTTCGTTTGGCCTGCTCCATATGCCGCACTAAACATCACGCCTTCAACATTGATGGTGTTAATGGCACTAAATGTAGCTTCAGCTGCTTCTCTGGCCTCGATTGACTTCTTCTTGTATGCCGTTAGCATGATATAAAGTCCCTTGCTACTAAACTGTGCAAGTTCTGTTTTTCCTGCCTTGAGAACATAGCGGACATGGCCTTTATCATCCTTCAACGCAGCAATATCATAATCTTCTGGTGAGTAATACTCCCACGGAATGATTTGATAAATTGTCTTCGGAGCTTTTACCTTTTCCTTTGAATTCTTCTTTTTGTTTTCCTCTTTAATTTGAGTCTTGTTATTCTTTGCCTCTTCTCGTGATGCCTTAACAATCATTGCCCGATCTGTAATGACAACACCTGCCGGATATCCGCCGAAGCTCCCAATATCGGCCCACAGGATTTTGTAATCTGTCGGAACCGGAATATACCTATGTATTTTTCCAATATTCGATTTATCTAACACTGTCGGAGATGTAGGAAGCGTTGCAATAAGTTCTCTTAGAATTTTATCCATGTAGCTCACACGTTTTATCCTTCCCATTTGTGTCGCTTGCTCATTTTTTATGAGCCATGAGCATCTCAAATTGCCCACAACTCCTATACATTTCGCTACAACAACGCCAAGAATAGACGCAGTACCTCAGAGAACACTCTGGGTTTCAATGATTTGTATTTCATCTTCCGAAAACCAGCCGTTGTTTAGAGCTGTATTTTTTACGAGTTCGGGATTATCAGAGTATGCAACTACCGCTAAACTTTCCATTGCTCTGGTACATGCAACGTAGAATAACCTTGTCGTTCTGCGATTACTGGTATCTTTCCCCTCTTTTTCATTTTTTAAGTCAGTTGCGGTTTGCTTTTTTGCGCCAAATAGTTTCTCATAGCTAAATAAAAAACCTCGTGATTCTGTGTCATCTAAAATAACCATCACTCTTGGAAATTCCAAGCCTTTTACACCTTGGTGTGTAGCAAAACGACTGCTGTCAGAAACGTATGTAGCATACCGCTCCATTTCATCAAATGGAACAGATAGCGCTTTTTTCAATGCAATAACCTTTGGATCGTCTCCAACATAGTTTTCGTCAAGAATATCGTTTGTTCTTTCGGTTAGTTCGTATAAGCCAGATGCATTGATGTTTTTAAGGACTTCAATACATAAAGGATTTGCGTCATTGTCCCATAAAGCAAGTAGTGATGCGGATGCCTGTTCAGCCTTTTCCAACATTTCCTGTTGTGCACCTATATTGGCTGACATAGATT
>ERZ838516.2681-NODE-2681-length-18183-cov-3.720763_pt1 | contig 18183 bp, 22 predicted proteins | sample MGYA00519910_ERZ838516 | MGnify/ENA primary metagenome ERZ838516 (study PRJEB31850, sample SAMEA3708837) | human gut metagenome | biome: human gut; feature: human-associated habitat; material: faeces | place: China | collected 2014 ... | reverse complement strand
TATCACGGACAAATAAAATTCGATGTGACCGATCAGTTTTTCCGGGTATCTGTGATCTTAGGATCCACCCAGTCGTAAATATTGCCGGTGACAATGGCATGAAACATGCGCTCTTTTGCTCCCGGTGTCTCCTGATCAAGCTTCATAAGCAGGTCTTTTACATAAGCCCTCCTGGTGGTTCCGTCCACCGGGCATGGGCTTTTTAAGATTCTGATCTCCTGTCTTCTGATAAATCCTCTGACCTGCCCTTCTTCCACATACATCAGCGGACGGATGGAATAGAGCTTTTTTCTGTCCAAGAAGCTAACGGGAGCGAAGCAGTTCAGGCGACCCTCATAAAGCAGGGACATAAAAAAGGTTTCCACAACATCATCCTTATTATGCCCCAAAGCGATTTTATTGCAGCCAAGCTGTTCCGCCATATCATTCAATGCGCCCTTCCGCATTTTTGCACAGAGAGAGCAGGGATTTTTTTCTTTTCGCTCATCAAAAATGATTTTGCCGATATCGGTTTCCACAACGGTATAATGCACGCCCAGCTCATTGCAGAGTGCCTGTATGCCGTCATAGCTTGCGCCGGGCAGACCGAGGGAGACGGTAATTGCCTCCAGCTCAAACCGCTTGGGATAGAAGCGCTGTAAATGCTTGAGGGCGACCAGAAGACAGATGCTGTCTTTGCCGCCGGAAATACCGACCGCAATTTTATCGCCTTCCTCTATCATGCTATAATCATCTACTGCGCGGCGCACATAGCTTAATAATTTCTGTAATTTCATGTGAATACTCCTTTGTTTCCTGCATCTATCATGTGATAGAATCTATACTTATCTTATATAGATTATAGCGGAAGGAAGGAAAAAATAAAAGAGCCGCGGAGTTTTTTTCGGAAAAAGCGGAAAGACTGTAAAGGACAAAAGAATCTTGCGCCCAAGGGCATACTTTTGTGGAAATATTCTTGAAAATATACATATAAAACTGTATAATAATTTTTATAATCTTTTTTCGACAAAATTATTAGAAATTTTTATCAATAAGAGGGGGTGATGAGTATGGCAGAGATTGATGAACAATTATATAAGGAATTGATTGATAAAATCAAAACCTACCATCCGTCAGATGATTTTTCCATGGTGGAAAAGGCATATAAGCTGGCGGTGGATGCACATAAGGAACAAAAGAGAAAATCAGGCGAACCATATATCATCCATCCTTTGAAGGTGGCATATATTCTGGCGGAGCTGGAGCTGGATATGGAGACCATCACGGCAGGGATTCTGCACGATATTATTGAGGATACACCTTATACCTATGAGGATATTACACACCTGTTCAGCGAGGAAATTGCTGCATTGGTGGATGGTGTGACGAAACTGGGCAAGCTTTCCTATACCACAAAGGAAGAGGCGCAGGCAGAAAACTACCGCAAGATGTTCCTTGCCATGGCAAAGGATATTCGTGTTATTTTAATCAAGCTGGCGGACAGACTGCACAATATGCGGACGTTAAACTATATGACACCCGAAAAGCAGAGGGAGAAGGCACAGGAAACGCTGGATATTTACGCTCCTCTGGCGCATCGTCTGGGTATTTCCAAAATCCGTTCCGAAATGGAGGATTTGTGCTTTAAATATCTGAATCCGGATGCGTATTTCGATTTGGCGGCAAAAATCCAGAAGAAAAAAGAAGAACGTGACCAGTTCGTGCAGAGCATGGTACAGGAATTACAGACGAAGATGAACGAGGCCGGCATCAAGGGGAAGGGTTACGGCAGAACAAAGCACTTTTTCAGCATTTATAAGAAGATGGTGAACCAGAATAAAACCCTTGACCAGATTTATGATTTGTTCGCTATCCGTGCGCTGGTGGACAGCGTGAAGGATTGCTATGCCGTTCTGGGGATTGTGCATACGGCGTATACCCCCATGCCCGGACGGTTTAAGGATTATATTGCTATGCCAAAGCCGAATATGTATCAGTCGCTGCACAATACACTGATTGGCCCGCATGGGCAGGTGTTTGAGGTGCAGATTCGTACCTGGGAAATGCACCGCACCAGTGAATACGGTATTGCTGCCCACTGGAAATATAAGGAGGGCAAGGCAAACGAAAAATCGAGTAAGGCACAGAAAAGCGAGGAAGCAAAGCTGGCATGGCTGCGCCAGATTATGGAATGGCAGAAGGATATGTCCGATAACAAGGAATATCTGGATACCATTAAGCTGGATTTGAATATCTACAGCACACAGGTGTATGCCTTTACACCGCAGGGGGATGTTATCCAGTTGACGAAGGATTCTACCCCGATTGACTTTGCTTATATGATTCACTCGGCAGTCGGCAATAAGATGGTCGGCGCGAGGGTAAATAATAAAATCGTTCCGCTGGATCATAAAATCCAGAACGGGGACATTGTAGAGATTATCACTTCACAGAATTCCAAGGGGCCGAATCGGGATTGGCTTGCCATTGTCAAAACAGCACAGGCAAGAACAAAAATCAAGCAGTGGTTCAAGAAGGAAGAGAAGGAAGAAAATATCATCCGTGGACGCGAAATGATTCTGGCAGATATCAAGAAAAAGGGATATCAGCCGCAGGATTTGCTGCGCCCGGAATGGGAAGAAATCGTTCTGGTGAAATACGATTTCAAGACATGGGATGCGCTTCTGGCTGCTGTCGGCTACGGCGGCATGAAGGAGGGGCAGGTTGTTAACCGCCTGAAGGATGAATATTTAAAGGAAAAGAGAAAGACGCAGACGGCAGAGGATGCGCTGAAGGATTTTGAAAAGACCATCGACCAGAAGCCTGTGAAAAAGCATAAAAGCAAGAGCGGCGTTGTGGTGGAGGGCATTGGCGATGTTGCGGTGCGTTTTTCCAAATGCTGCAGTCCGGTGCCCGGAGATGAAATCATCGGCTTCGTGACGCGCGGCAGAGGGGTAACGATTCACCGTACCGACTGCATCAACGTCATCAATCTGAGCAATGAGGAACGCGGACGCTTGATCAATGCCGAATGGGATACGCAGTTTGCCAAGGGCGAAAGCAATACCTCTTATTTGGCAGAGCTGAAGGTTGTGGCGAATGACAGAGTCGGCTTGATTGTGGAAATCAGCCGTCAGTTAGCGGATGATGATATTTCCGTGAAGGGCTTTAATGTGAGAACCACAAAGGATATGCAGGCAATTTTGAATGTTACGATTGAAATTAAAACAAAGGAACAGCTTGAGCGTGTGGTGACACGGCTGAAAAATCTGCGGGATGTGACAGAGGTAGAGCGTGTTTCCGGCTTGGGCTGATATAGGGCTTAGGAGGAAGAAATGAGAGCAGTATTACAGAGAGTGACAGAGGCAAGCGTCACCATTGACGGACAGAAGGTTGGAGAAATTGGCAAGGGGATTATGGTGCTGTTCGGTATGCTGGGGACAGATACGGATAAGACCATTGATTATATGCTGGATAAGGTCATCAATCTGCGTATTTTTGAGGATGAAAACGGCAAGATGAACCTTTCCCTGTTGGATATTGAAGGGGAGCTTTTGATTGTACCCAATTTCACATTATATGGGGATGCAAGAAAGGGCAGACGTCCCGGATACAGCGGCGGTGCGGCACCTGAGGTGGCAAGCGAGTTGTTTGACAGGCTGTGCAAAAAGGCAGAAGCACTGGGCATTAAGAAGGTGCAGCATGGCATTTTCCAGACAGATATGAAGGTTGCCCTTGTCAACGACGGCCCTGTGACACTGCTGCTGGACAGCGAGAAGCTGTTCTGATGCGTATGGATACGGAAACCATCAGCTATGTTCTGGAGGGACATGAGCTGCAAAATGATGTGCAGACAATGATACAGGTGTTTTTGGCAAACCGCCATTATATCCGCACGGACACAGTGACGGATGCGGAGATTACCGTAAAAAACGAGATGAAAGAGGGCATTGCTTCGGCAATGCTTTATCGCCGCGGGGAGAAGGCTTCCGCATGGTCGATGGAATATGACGAAAAAATGCTGACGGAAAAGGAACAGAAGCGCATCATCAAGCGGACGATTTATGAACTGCTGAAGGCGGAAACGGGAATTCCCCCCCAATGGGGACTGCTGACTGGCGTGCGCCCTGCGAAGCTCATCAGCAGCCTGCTGGAGGAGGGCAAAACGGACAAGGAATGTCTTTCCTTCTTGACGGAGGAATACCTTGTGATGCCGCATAAGGCGGCACTGGCGCTCAAGGTGGCAAAGGCAGAGCAGAAGATTTTGCAGAACAACCGCCCCGAAGAAATCAGTCTGTATATCGGGATTCCCTTCTGCCCGACCAGATGCTTATATTGCTCCTTTACGGCATATCCCTTGCACCAATATAAAAACCGGGTGGATGAATATTTGGATGCCATGTGCAAGGAATTGGATTGGCTTGCGGCATACAGCAGAAGCTTTGTGATGAAGAATATTTATATCGGCGGCGGCACACCGACCTCCTTGAATGAGGCACAGCTGGAACGTCTGCTGCAAAAGGTGGAGGAGCTGTTCCATCCCGATGAAAGCATGGAATATACCGTTGAGGCAGGTCGCCCTGATACGATTACAAGAGAAAAGCTGCGGCTTTTAAAGGAGTACGGCGTGAACCGCATTTCCATCAATCCGCAGACGATGAACGATAAGACCTTGCGTGCGGTTGGCAGAAAGCATACGGTGGAGGATATCCGTCGGGTGTTCCGCGAGGCAAGAGAGGAAGGACATCAGAATATCAATATGGATTTGATTTTGGGTCTGCCCGGAGAGGATGCCGCAGATGTCCGCAATACTATGGAAGAAATCATGAAGCTGGCACCTGATAACGTAACGGTGCATACGCTTGCGGTCAAGCGTGCATCCCGACTCAGAGAGGAGCTGGCACAGCATGACATGACAACGGCGGAAGCCTTGGAGGAAATGCTTGATATTTCCGCGGAATACGCCGAGCGGATGGGCATGGAGCCGTATTATATGTATCGCCAGAAAAATATGGTTGGCAATTTTGAAAATGTCGGCTATTGTCATCCCGGCAAGGAAGGCATCTATAATGTACAGATTATGGAGGAAAAGCAGACTATCCTTGCGGCGGGCGCAGGCGCGAGCACAAAAACGGTTGACCCCGAAACAGACCGCATTGAACGGGTGTTCAACGTAAAAAGCATCGAGGATTATATCGGTCGCATAGAGGAAATGATAGAAAGAAAGAGAACGGGCTTGCCCCAAGGAGGTAATATATGATCCAGTTAGTGAAAGGGACAAAGGATATTTACGGCGCAGAGGTGAAGGCTTGGCAGGAAATCGAAGGGAAAATGAGACGCATTTGCGAAACCTTCGGCATTGGTGAAATCCGCACGCCCGCGTTTGAATTTACAGAGCTGTTTGCCAGAGGGGTTGGCGAAACCACAGATATTGTGCAGAAGGAAATGTATACCTTTACGGATGATGGGGACAGAAGTCTGACACTTCGTCCGGAGGGAACGTCAGGTGCGGTGCGTGCATATATCGAGCATGGAATGCACAACCACGCACAGCCCACAAAGCTGTATTATATTTCCCCGACCTTCCGTTGTGAAAATACACAGGCAGGCAGACAAAGACAGTTCCACCAGTTCGGCATTGAAATGATTGGCTCCTACAGTGCGGCGCAGGATGCAGAGGTTATTTCTGTGGCAACTGCTTTACTGGAGGAATTGGGGGTAGAGGGCGTAGAGCTGCGCATGAACAGCCTTGGCTGCCCCGAATGTCGTGCGAGATATAATAAGGAATTGAAGGAATTCATTGGGAAAAATCTGGAACACCTTTGCCCGACCTGCAAGGAGCGTTTTGAGAAGAACCCCCTGCGTGTGCTGGACTGCAAGGTGGAAAGCTGTCAGAAAATCGTGGCAAATGCGCCCTCTGTGCTGGATTGTCTGGATGAGGAATGTACGGCACATTTTCAGAAGGTGCAGGATATTTTGACTGCAAACGGCATTGCCTTTACCATTGATCCCAAGATTGTGCGTGGCTTGGATTATTACACCAGAACGGTTTTTGAATTTGTATCCAACGGGCTGACCGTATGCGGCGGCGGAAGATATGATAATTTGGTTGAGGAAATCGGTGGAAAGCCCACGGGTGCGGTTGGCTTTGGTCTGGGTATTGAAAGACTGATTATGATTCTGGAAAAGCAGCATGGTGCCATTACCGAAACACCTGAGAGAGATGTTTATATCGGCTCTATGGGCGAAAAGGGACTTTTGAAAGCACAGTCTCTGACCTATGAGCTGAGAAAGGCAGGCATTCAGGCGGACTGCGATACTGTGGAACGCAGTGTAAAGGCACAGATGAAATATGCCAATAAGATTGGTGCAAAATATTCCGTTATCCTTGGTGATTCTGAACTGGAAAGCGGCAGAGTAGAGCTGAAGGATATGGCAAACAGTGAAAAGAGCGAGGTTGCTCTGGCAGATTTGCCTGCAATCCTCAAGGAAAAATGCGGAAAATAAAACAAAAACAGAATGAATACAGAGCCTTGGGAGAACCTTCTTTCAAGGCTTCCTTTTTACTTGCGGGGCGGCAGAGATTTTCATTGCCATGCAGCTTGGAAAGGTCTTGTATTTTTGGGAATAAAGTGATATGATAGCTTGATGGATTGAAGAATGTCAGAAAATTTCCTTAAAGGATAAGGAGGATACAGCATGAAGGTTGTAATCGTAGGGGACGGTAAGGTCGGCGGCACTATCGCCAGACAGCTCTCCGGTGAAGGACATGACATCATTGTAATTGATAATAATACAAGTGTTCTGAATAATGCTTCCAATACGATGGATATTATGAGTGTGGAGGGGAACGGTGCAAGCATGCTTGTCCAGAAAAGAGCAGGTGTGCCTGAGGCAGATTTGCTGATTGCGGCAACCTCCGCGGATGAGGTAAATATGCTTGCCTGCCTGCTGGGGAAAAAGCTAGGCGTGCCGCATACGATTGCCCGTGTGCGTAACCCCGAATATTATGAGCAGATTAACGAATTGAAGGAAGAGCTTGGGCTGAGCATGACGGTAAACCCCGAATTTGCGGCGGCAACGGAAATCCTGCGTCTTTTGCGCTTCCCCTCTGCTTTGAAAATCGAGGTGTTTGCGAGAGGGCGTGTGGAACTGGTAGAGGTCAAGATTCCGCCCCACAGTGTGCTGGATGGGATGCCTCTATGGGCGATTTATAAGGAGTTTCAGGTAAAGGTTCTGATCTGCGCGGTGCAGAGAGCAGGAGAGGTGCATATCCCCAACGGTAACTTTGTATTGCAGGCAGGGGATAAAATCAACCTGACCGCATCACATAGTGAGATTGAAAAATTCTTCCGTACCATCGGTCTGTTCCGTACGGGGGTAAAATCGGTCATGATTCTGGGCGGCGGCAGAATGGCGTATTATCTGGCAAAGGCACTGATTCTTTCTCATGTGCGCGTAAAGATTATCGAACTGGATTATAAGCGTTGTGAATATCTATGTGAGGCGCTGCCGGAAGCGGTTGTGATTCACGGAGATGGGACGGATAAGGAAACTCTGCAGGAGGAGGGTCTGGAAAAGACGGATGCTCTGGTCTGCCTGACGGGGATGGATGAGGAAAATATCGTAGTTGCGCTTTATGCCAAGGCGAAAAAGGTTTCCAAGGTGATTGCGAAAATCAACCGTATTTCCTTTGATGAAATTCTGGATGCGCTGGATATTGATGGCTTTATTTCGCCGAAGATGATTGCGGCAAATAATATTGTCCGTTATGTGCGCGCGATGCAGAATTCCGCAGGGAGCAGTAACGTAGAAACGCTGCATAAGCTGGTAAATGAGCAAATTGAAGCATTGGAGTTCAAGGTAAGAGAAAAATCCAGCGTAGTGGGTGTGCCGCTCAAGGATTTGAAGACGAAAAGCGAGGTTCTGGTGGCAACGATTATCCGCAACGGCAGAGTTATTATTCCGGGCGGTAATGACATGATTGAGGTAGATGACAGCGTGATTATTGTTACCAGAAATAAGCATTTGGCGGACTTGAAGGATATTTTGAAATAATAGATTGAAATTTGGTGAAGGGTTATGAATTTTAATATGATTGCCTATATTCTGGGCAATATCATACGAATAGAGGCTGCCCTGCTTGCAGTGCCTGCCTTTATTTCTATATGGTATCAGGAGACAAAGGCGGCCTCGGCATTTGTCGTAACCATTACCGCCTGCCTGATGGTAGGGACGGTTCTGGCCAGCCGTGAGCCGGAAAATAAGCGGATTTATGGGCGAGAGGGCTTTGTTGTGGTTGCACTTTCGTGGATTGTGATGTCCGTTCTGGGGGCACTGCCGTTTTATCTGAGCGGCTCTATTTCGGGCTATATAAATTGCTTGTTTGAAACGGTATCCGGCTTTACCACAACGGGCGCAAGCATTTTGCAGGAGATTGAAACTCTGCCGAAAAGTATTCAGTTCTGGCGTTGCTTTACGCATTGGATTGGCGGTATGGGGATTCTGGTATTTATGCTTGCAATTATGCCCCTTGGGGACGAGCGCACGATGCATCTGATGAAGGCGGAGGCACCCGGACCTTTGGTTTCCAAGTTGGTGCCGAAGGTAAAATCGACAGCGAAAATCCTGTATACGATTTATATTGTACTGACACTGGTGGAGATGATTTTGCTGTTTGCGGGGGGAATGCCCTTTTTTGACAGCGTGGTGCATGCCCTTTCGACAGCAGGGACAGGCGGCTTTTCTATAAAAAATAGCAGCATTGCGGAATACAATAGTGCGTATTTTGAATATGTCATTACGGCATTTATGCTGCTGTTCGGGGTGAACTTCAACCTGTTCTATTTGATGCTGATGAAGGATTTTAAGAATGTATGGAAAAATGAGGAGCTGCGCTACTATATTGCCATTGTCTGCATTGCGACAGCGCTGATTACCATAGATATTTCTCGGTATTATCCAACGGTGGAGGGCTCCTTCCGCCATGCGATTTTTCAGGTGGCGGCAATTATGAGTACAACGGGCTTCGTAACGGCAAACTTCGACCTCTGGCCTGAGTTTTCCAAGACGCTTCTGTATTGCCTGCTGCTTCTGGGGGCATGCGGCGGTTCAACCGCAGGCGGTATTAAGGTTTCGCGTTTTGTAATCCTTCTGAAAATGATTCGGCGGGAGATCAGCCATATTGTGCACCCGCGCTCTGTCAACTTGATTAAACTGGACGGCTGTAAGGTGGATGAGGATTCTATTCGTAGCGTGATGGGGTTTATTATTCTGTATGCGCTTATTTTGCTGGGGTCGTTCATGCTGATTTCGCTGGATAATTTTGACTTTATCACGAATATAACCGCAGTTACGACCTGCTTGAGTAATGTCGGCCCGGGGCTTGCTATGGCAGGGCCTGTTGAAAACCTTTCCTTCTTTTCCGGCTTTGCAAAGCTGGTGCTTTGCATGGATATGCTTTTGGGCAGATTGGAAATTTTCCCGATTATTATGCTTTTCGCTCCTTCCATCTGGAGAAAGAGCTACATGTAACAACGCAGAGCCAAGCATCTGCAATAAAAAGAACAGCTTACATGCTTGCATGATAGGCTGTTCTTTTTATTGCAGATATTTGGCGAGCGCCACAACGAGAAAATGTGAAGCATTTTCGAGATGGGCTCTGCGTTGTTGCATGTGAGAGAAGATATGTTATAGATATGAGCGAGCGCCACAACGAGAAAATGTGAAGCATTTTCGAGATGGGCTCTGCGTTGTTGCATGCAGATGTCCCGATTTCGATTTTACAGAAAAAGCAGCCTGCTTGGGCTGCTTTTCCTGTAAAGGGGAGGGTATATTACTATGATAAACCAAATATAGGTAGTTGTCTGTTTTTTTCTTTCAATATTTTTCTTCCGATAGGGGAAGGGGTGCCTGCAGCCTTTCGGGGAAGGGGACTGCAGGCGGAAGTAAAAGGGGGCGTCCTTTCGACTTCTTTTGTAGTATACTGTAAAAATATGGACAAAGTGTGAATAGAAACTTAAGGCTTTGTTAAAATATGCGAATGTTTTCTTTATTGTGTTATCAGCGTTTCTGCGGTGTTGGGTTGATGTTTTTGGAGATTTGCCACCCATTTGCCACCGTAAATTTCATTTGGGTGGCAAGCCATTTACAACGCTTTCAAATAAATCCGCTGCGGTCTGTGCCATTTCGTCTGTGTGGTGAACGTAGGTATTCATTGTGGTTACAATGTTTTTGTGCCCGAGCCGCTGTTGAACTGCCTTCACGTTGGCACCTGCCTCAATCAGCTTTGTGGCGTGGGTATGGCGCAGGCTGTGATAATCAAAATTGATTCCAAGCTCCTGCCGGATGACTCTCTGGCAATAGGCAAAACTGTTTTTGGTTGTCAGCTCTCCGTTTTCATCAACGCAGATAAAATTGATTCGCCGCGCGCCTGTGGAAAGGATTTTTTGTGTGCCGACAATTCGCTGTCGAGGCGCTCCTTTTTCGTCCGTAAAATCGACAAGCTGATATACTGTGTAGAATTCGCCATATTTCAGTTCGTTTTTAAGCTGTCGGTTTTTCTCTGCCTTGAGGATTCGGTAAAGGGATTCCCCGAATTTTATTTTCCGCTTGGAGTTGTACTTTGGTTCTTTGAGGGAGAACCCCAGATTGCCGTTGATGTTCCTGCGGATAAGCTGACGCTCTACAGACAACGTGCAGTTTTCAAAATCAACATCGTCCCATGTGAGGGCAAAGCACTCATTGATACGCAGCCCACAGTTCCAGCCAATCATAAGCGGAATATAGTAGCGAGAACCAACGGGAAAGCGTTTCCGGATGCGGTCAAATTCTGCATCCGTCAGCACGATGCGCTCTCTGACCGGCTTTGCGACAGTACCTATCTTTACAAACCGACAGGGATTCTCTCGGATATACTGCAAAGGTTGAACAGCATAATCTATCGCAGTAGAGAGGACAACAAAGATAGAGCGTATGGTCGCTTTGGAATAGCCCTGCGCCTTTAGCTGGTTTATGTATTCCTGGATGGCTGCCGCCTGTAGGCTTTTTAAATAATACGCACCGAACTGCGGTTTCAGGTGCCTGTGGATCAGCGTTGCGTAGGTCTGCTGCGTATTTTCTGTGAGATTCATTTTGCAATACTGCTCATACCAGAAATCCAGATAATCACTGACGCTGATGGTGGAAGGCTGAAAGACCTGTCCGGAGTTTTCATATTCCGCGATAGCCTTTGCCAGAGCCGTTTCCGCTTCTTTCTTGGTGCGGAATCCGCCCTTTTCGATTTTCTTTCTTTTGCCGCCGACCTGAGCGGTATCAAAATAATATGACCATGTTTTACCACGTTTTCGTGTTCCGCCTTTCATAAGCATTCCTCCTTAATTGAAAAATAGGTATAGAAAATAAGGCGGTATCGTGGTATAATCCTATTGCGAGTAGGTGGTTACAATACCGCCGTATGAGAATCTCCTTTCCTGTTGGCGCAGGAAGGGGGATTTTTATGTTAATATATTTTTGTGTGCCTTATTTTTGTTTTTTTACATTTTTATAGTGGTTAATTATATTGACAAATTAAAAGCGTTGTGTTAATGTCTCAATATGCACTTGATTGTGGTGATTATGCAAAATCACTATACATGATGGTGTAGTTTTCAAAATTGAACCAAATAAATACAGGAGAATCAACAACGAAAACCTCTGGGTACTTGATTTAGGTGAAGATGTTAATCTTTACTATTAGAGATGGTATCATGTGAGGTTTTCTTTGTATTTCAACCAGTCATAAATTCGAATCAATCTTTTTAATTCGGGGTTATTTTTTAAAATATCTTTTTCTTTTAATAGATCCCTTAAATATTTTTCCAAAACATTTATATCTATTTTATCTTTATCTAATAGATATATTTCTGTATATTTTTTTTTGAATACAGAAGACTCAAGAATACTTTTAAGAGTATAGTGTTTTGGAAAATTTTTTTTGCGACGTAATAATGCGCTGTTTAAGAAACTATCAATGTTTGTATGAATCAAAGAGTATTCTTTGATTTTATCAAATGTTTCCTTGTTGTAAGAACGAAGGTATTTAAACATTGGCAGACCGCTTGTATTTCCAGGAAGAAGTTCGGGCAGAGTTTCTTCTATAATTTTTTCTGGATCAAAATAGTTGTTGTCCAAAACAATATCTTCATATATTCTTTCTGCTTTGATTCTTTTATAACCCATATTAGCAATGCCTACACCAACTATGAAATGTTTACAATGATCCAAATTATCAAGATGCTCAAATCCAGTGGCTATAATAGTTGATGCATTATCATCTTCTTCTTTTGCAAGTTTATAAATATCATGTCTTAATTTACGGAGAATTTTAGGGTTATATTTTGCTTTATTTTCTAAAATTGCTTTGTAAATGGCAGAAAAATTGTTTGTTGTGATTCTTGTCATTGAAATTACATTGCCGCTCGCAAAAGCTTTTGAAAAAGTTGATATTTCTTCTTTATCTTCACTATATTCAACAAAAATGAATCTATCTTTCAAAATATCTAACTTTTCTTGTGTTAAGCAATTTGCGATAGATTCCAGAATGTTTAGGATGTTTTGATCTTGAATGCTATATCCCATAAAAACAATCGGATACTCCAAGAAGATAGTAAGGATTTTTGCAATTAAATATGCAGATGTTTTTTGGAATTTTTCGTAATCTTGCTGTGTAATAACAATGCTGTCTGGTTTACTTACGCAACCATGGATTTTGTATAATTCGCCAATTTGGAAAATATCAGAGAAAATCAATTCCTCCTGACCAATAAAAACGCTATATTCTTTGAAAATACTTTCAAGAAACTGATCATAATTTGTGGTAATGATACCAGAAATATTTCGAACCGCCATTTTATTGAGTAGGTCAATTTCATCGGAGTGAGGAGGATTCGATAAAAAAGTTTTTAAGTGATCAGAGATAGCAATTTTTAACGGAGAGATGCCAGAACGCAACTCGTTTATATGATTTTTTCTAAATTCAGCAAAGCTGTCTTGTGAAAAAACAGCTAAGGCATAGTCTTTTTCTAACATGGATGCTACTTCTGGCAATTTGTTATATTGTTCGGAAGAAGTTGTTTTAGCATAGTAATAATCATATTTGAATTCATTGCCATCTATTTCGGTTGCAAATTTCCTTAACAGAGCTTCCCAATTTTCTGTATTCAGATACCGTTTTGTAAATCCTGATCCAATAAAGAGAAATGGATGCTGCTGAGTAGAGGAAATTTTATCAAGAATAACTTCTTGTATAGACATAGTTTACCCTCCCTTATATGTTACAGAGCCTCTGCCTCTCGGAGACTTTTTTCTGTGTCAAAATCTTTCCGTTCCAAATGTCTGATTTCGTGTTTGATAGCCTCCTCCTGCTCTGCGGCGGACAGGCTTGCATTGATGTAAATATTGAAAAATCCATCTGAATCTTCGATAGTCATTCCCTTTGTGACGGATGGCATATCAACGTATCTGATGTAATAATCCACCATCAATCATCCCCTTTTAATGCCTCGATGATTTTCACAGCTTTTAAAATATCCTCTTTTGTGGCTTTTCTGGAAACGCTGAACAGGGTTCGCATTTCCGGTCTTTCTTTCAATTCTTCCAAAAGCTCCAGTGCATCATCATCCAGAACGATGGGATTGTTTTCCTTGTCGATGGCGCTGGGTTCTTCTTCTGTCCCCATTAGGTAGCCAAGAGACACACCGAAGTAATCTGCTATTTTTTGCAGTTTATCGGATTTTGGCGTACTAATTCCTCTTTTCCAATCGCTAAGCGTGGATTGCGAAACCCCAGTTTCCTTTGATACTTTGTACGGAGTTACTCCGTTTTTCTGTAGCAATTTACTAAAAATCTCATACATAATTTGTTCACCCTTTACAAAATATGATAATACTAAAGAAACCCGTAAAAAATATGTTGACTTAAACGGATAACCGTAGTATAGTATGAGCATACAAAAGAAATCCGTTGTGATTTCTGATGTAATGCTACGGGAATATTATTCTTGTCTGGTAACCATAGAATATCACATTTCCGAAGTAATGTAAATATAAAACGGTACGGAAAGGCGGTGTAATTGTGTACGAAAAATTTGCGGAATTATTGGACAAAAACAACAAAACGGCATACCAAGTGTCCAAAGATACTGGAATTGCTCAGTCTGTTTTGTCTGATTGGAAAACAGGCAGAAGCAAGCCAAAAGTGGACAAGTTGAAAGTCCTTGCAGACTATTTCGGTGTCAACATTGAGTATTTCTTGGAAGATTGACAGATGTAAAGATGCAAGCTAAGAGGAGGTGAGGGAAGTGGAAACAAAGTTGCGTCATCTGCTTAGGCAAAGAAATATCACTATCACCCAGGCAGCCAAGGAATTGGGGATAAAAAGAGAAACTTTACAGAGAAAGCTTTCGGGACAATATCCATTTTATCTGCGAGAGGCAGTTGTTTTACATAGACTGTATTTTTTGGATTTAGATTTCCTTGAGATTTTCTCTGAATATGGAAAAGAGCAAGGCGTTAGGGTACCTTGCTCAGCTGGTGAGGTTATTTAGTTTTTTTAGTTTGTGCCAAGGCACTGCCTGCAACGCTTTTAGAAGCCTTGCTGTATCTGCCGTCTTTCAGAATTTTAGATGCTGTGGAAGCGACAGATTTACTGGTCTGTTTGGTATTTGCCATGAACTTCACCTCCTTTTCGTGGTATGTGACGATTATATCACATTTTATGGAAAGATACAACATATTGATTAAAAGTTTTTCTATTAACAATATGTTGTGCGTTTTAATGAAAAGACAAAATTTTCAGCAGATGGCTGCTATAGAATACACATGGGTGTGATTTTTCATGTGGTGCTGTTTTTTAATTAACAAAGAAAGTGAATAGACTGAAAATGTCAAGCAAAGTGAAAAAGAGGTCGCTAAAAGGAGGTGTTCTTATGGAACCGATGCTTTACACAGTAAAGGAAGTTGCGCAGATTCTGAAATGCAACGCGACCAGAGTATATGGTCTGAAGGATGCGGGGCTGCTGCCGTTTCTGAAGCTGGGGCAGCTGAAATGCCGCAGAGAGGCGGTGGAGGAATTCCTGCGGAAGTATGAGGGCTACGATGTGTCCGACCCGAACAACATCATCCCTCTGGAACAGGGAGAGGAGGTGAAACCATGAGAAACTGGAAACGGACGTTTTTCTACATTCGCCGGGGGCTGCTGCGTTGGGCGGTTATGTTCTTCGGGACGCTACTGGCGCAATGCGGCTTGGTGTACGTTCTGGAGAGTGCGGACGGACGAATGATATTTTATCTGATTTCGGGTATGATGATTGCCCTTACAATCGGAAATGTATTTTATGGCAGGGAATTGCCTAAGAAATAAAAACGTCCCCAGAGGTGTTGGCGCACCGTTTCGGGGACTGGATAATTATTCAATTACAGAATAACAGAAACAGGAGGGAAATGCAATGGAAAACTGGACAGGCACGATGCAGATCAACCGTGTGGACGGCGAGCCTTTGCTGAAAAGCGGAGAATGGAAGTATGACCCTTGGTGGAACTGCTGGTACTTAAACGGGGAGAGCTTCCCTGCGGAGATTTGCAGGAAGGTGTTCGGATGATACCGTTTACATACACGGAAGACCCCAGAAAAGAGGAAGAATACGAACCCGAAGAACCGATGTGCCCTGTATGCGGCAGTGTGAAATGCGACTATTTCTACAAAAAGCATGGTGAAATCATCGGCTGTGACGATTGTATCAGAAGGGAAGATGTTTATGGATATGATGGATAACATGAGATATTACAACGCAGGCAGAGAGGTGCCGGATGCGGCGAAAAAAACCATCAAGGGCGGCAAGCTGAACGGCTTTACGGATGTCAACCCGATGTGGCGTATCCAGAAACTGACGGAGCTGTTTGGTGTATGCGGTGTCGGCTGGTACACGGAAATCAAGCGCATCTGGGCAGAGGAAGGCAAGGATGGCAGGGTAGCTGCTTTCTGCGAGATTCACCTGTATGTGAAGGTGGACGGGGAATGGAGCAGACCCATTGAGGGCATCGGCGGCTCTATGCTGGTGAACGTATTCAAGGGTTCGCCCGAAACCTCGGACGAGTGCTACAAGATGGCGTATACGGATGCCATCAGCGTGGCGGCGAAGGCATTAGGCATCGGTGCGGATGTTTACTGGGCGGCAGGCAGAACGAAATACAGTCAGGACGAAAAGAAGGAGCCTGTATACTGCACCAGATGCAAACAGAAGCTGAAGGATGAAATCAAGACCTCCAAAAGAACCTTTACCGCGCAGGAATATTTTGATAAATTCGGTGGTCTTTGCCCCGATTGTGCTACAGCGGACTACGCGGCAAGAAAGAACAAGGGTGAGGGCGAATGATGGAAACCTACGGTACATACAACGGCATTAAGTTTCTGATGGATGGGAGCATGGAGCTTTCCTTTCTGGTGCCGCACCACGAAAAGAGCCGCCTGCTGGCGAGTATTGATGAAATCACGCAGGCAGGCATGCCGACCTTAGAGATTACGGCAAAGAAGAAACGGAAAAAGCGTTCTCTGGATGCCAATGATTACCTCTGGGTGCTTTGCACGAAGATTGCGGAACGGCTGCAGGACAGCAAGCTCAGCATCAGCAAGGAGGAGGTTTACCGCAAGCATATCCGCCTTGTGGGGAAATATGAGCTGCTGGCATTGCGTGCCGATGCAGTGGAGCGGTTCTGCGAAACATGGCAGAGAAACGGCACAGGCTGGCTGACAGAGGTAGTGGACAGCACACTGGACGAATGTAAGAAGGTGTTCGCCTATTATGGCAGCAGCACCTATGATACAAAGGAAATGAGCCGCCTGATTGACAGCGTGATACAGGATTGCGCGGCATTGCAGATTGAGACTATCCCGCCATCGGAATTAGATATGCTGTTAAAGGAGTGGGGAAAAAGCTCCGCAAAGCAAAAATAAGGGGGAATGAAATTGACAAACAGCAGACAGAAGGGAGCGAGGGGTGAGCGTGAGCTTGCCCGTATCCTGCGGGAATACGGCTATGACTGCCGCCGGGGGCAGCAATACTGCGGTGCAAACGGTGATGCGGATGTAGTCGGATTAGAGGGGATACATATTGAATGTAAACGGGTAGAACGGCTGAATCTTGAGGATGCGGTGGCGCAGTCCGTCAGAGACAGCAGGGCAGGAGAGCTGCTGGCGGTCTTTCACCGGAAGAACAACTTCGGTTGGCTGGTGACGATGCCGCTGGCGGATTTCATGCGGCTATACCGGGACTATGAACCGCCTGTGCCGTTTGCAGATAAGGCAGGTGAAGAAGATGGAGAGAGATAGCTTTGTATTTTACCGCAGCTTTTATGAGGCAATACGGCGGCAGCCAAAGAAGGTGCAGGCGGATATTTACAACACGATTGCGGATTATGCGCTGAACGGTACGGAGCCGACACAGGCATCGGATGCGGTGCTGAGCATCTTTCTTTTAATCAAGCCGCAGATTGACGCAAATAACCATCGGTATACCGCAGGGAAAAAGGGCGGCAGACCAAGCAAAACCGATAGCAATAAAAAAGAGGAAAAAACGAAAACCGTTGATTCTGAAAAAGAAGGAAAAACGGAAACCTATGGTTTTGAAAAAGAGGAGAAAACAGAAACCTATGGTTTTGAAAACAGGGCAGAAAAGGACGCTTTTGAAAAACCTAATGAAAATGAAAATGTAAATGTAAATGAAAATGTAAATGAAAATGTAAATGAAAATGAAAAACCGAAAACCATAACGGCATCCACAGTGGTGGCTGCCTACCACAGGCTCTGTCCTTCCTTCCCTGTGGTAAAAGTGATTTCGGACAAGCGGAAGAAGGCAATCCATGCAAGGTTGAACAGCGGCTACACGCTTACGGATTTCGAGCAGGCATTTACAAAGGCGGAGCGCAGCAGGTTTTTACGAGGCGGAAATAAGAATAACTGGCAGGCGGATTTTGACTGGCTGATGAAGGACGGCAATTTGCCGAAGGTATTGGAGGGGAAGTATGATGACGATTCTGGAACGGATTATGGCAGAGGCGAAGAAGGCAGATACGACGGCACCGTCCTGTGAGGAGCGGATGGCGTTATACAACAGAAGAAGGGGCGACCTGACGGGGTATGACTGCCCGATTTGCCGCAACAAGGGGTTTG
>ERZ838516.2677-NODE-2677-length-18223-cov-15.871863_pt1 | contig 18223 bp, 11 predicted proteins | sample MGYA00519910_ERZ838516 | MGnify/ENA primary metagenome ERZ838516 (study PRJEB31850, sample SAMEA3708837) | human gut metagenome | biome: human gut; feature: human-associated habitat; material: faeces | place: China | collected 2014 ... | reverse complement strand
CCGTGGGCATGGTGTTCCAGAGCCCGGACAACCAGATCGTTGCCACCGTGGTGGAGGAAGATGTCGCCTTTGCGCTGGAAAATCTGGGCGTGCCGCCGGAGGAGATGCGCCGCCGCGTGGATGAAGCGATGAAGATGGCGGGCATCTATGAATACCGGGAGCGTGCGCCCCACAACCTGTCCGGCGGCCAGAAGCAGCGTGTTGCCATTGCGGGCGTGGTCGCCATGCGGCCTGACTGTCTGATCCTGGACGAGGCCACCGCCATGCTTGATCCCCGGGGCCGGGAGCAGGTGATGCAGACCATCCACCATCTGAACAAGAACATGGGCATCACGGTGGTGTCCATCACCCACTATATGGAAGAAGCTGCTCAGGCCGACCGCGTGCTGGTGATGAGCAAGGGCAATGTGGTCATGGAGGGCACCCCGAAAGAGGTGTTCAGCCAGACCGAAAAGGTGCGCGCCCTGCGGCTGGATGTGCCGCAGGCTGCCGAGCTGCGGGATGAGCTGGTCAAGGCCGGCATCCCCATGCCCGAGGGCATCATCGACACCGGCGCGTGCGCACAGGCTCTGTATGAGCTTTTGAAGTAAGGGAGGGGACGGAAGATGGGAAGCATTATCAAAGTGGATCACCTGAGTTATGTCTATAACCCGGGAATGCCCAATGCCGTCACCGCGCTGGATGACGTGAGTTTTGAGGTGGAAGAGGGAGATTTTGTGGGCATCATTGGTGCCACCGGCTCCGGCAAGAGCACTCTCATCACCCACATGAACGGCCTGAACAAGCCCACCAGCGGCCACATCATCATCGATGGCCGTGACCTGTGGGCCGAGCCGGAAAAGATCCGGGAATTCCGTTTTCTCACCGGTCTGGTGTTCCAGTACCCGGAGTACCAGCTGTTTGAGGAGACCTGCTATAAGGATATCGCCTTTGGCCCCAGAAACATGGGGCTGGACGAGGCCGAGATCGACAGGCGGGTGCATGAAGCAGCGGACTTTGTCGGCCTGGATGAGGCGCTGCTGCAGCGCAGCCCCTTTGAGCTGTCCGGCGGCCAGAAGCGCCGGGTGGCCGTGGCGGGTGTGATGGCCATGAAGCCCCGCATTCTGGTGCTGGATGAGCCTGCCGCCGGTCTGGACCCCGAGGGCCGGGACGAGATCCTGTCTGAGGTCAAGGAATACCACAAAAAGACCGGCACCACCGTGCTGCTGGTCTCCCACAGCATGGAGGATATTGCCAAGTACGCCGACCGTGTGCTGGTGATGAGCAATAAGAAGATCGCCATGTACGACACCGTGGAGAACGTGTTCGCCCGTGCGCCCGAGCTGCTGGCGCTGGGCCTGAGCGTGCCGCAGGTCACAAAGATCTTCCTCAAGCTGCGGGAGATGGGTGTGGATGTCCCGGCGGATGTTTACACCGTGCCCTATGCCGTCAAGATGATTTTGGAAGCCAAGAAGCGCCGGGACGCAGGCGAAAGCCTTGTGCTGCCCCGTGTGGATGCAAAGAAGGGGGGCGCTGCCACATGCTGAGAGATATCACCATCGGCCAGCACTTCCCGGGCGACAGCCTTGTGCATAAGTTCGACCCCCGCATGAAGCTGGTGCTGACCATCGTCTACATCATCCTGCTGTTTGCCGCGTCCAACCCGCTGGGCCTGACGCTGTCCCTTGTGTTCCTTGTGGCCATGTACGGCGTGGCAAAGATCCCCTTCAAGCTCATCACCAAGAGCCTGAAGCCCATTTTGCCCATCATCCTCTTTACCGCGGTGCTCAACCTCTTCTTTGTTTCGGGTGAGGGCGAACCGCTGGTGCACTTCTGGGTGCTGAACATCTACGCCGAGGGCCTGCGCTATGCTATCCTGATGGCGGTGCGCGTGATGGCACTGATCGCGGGCACCAGCCTGCTGACCTATACCACCAGCCCCATTGTGCTGACAGATGCCATTGAGCAGCTGCTCAAGCCTTTGGGCAGGCTGCACTTCCCGGTGCATGAGCTGGCTATGATGATGAGCATTGCCCTGCGGTTTATCCCGACCCTGATCGAAGAGACCGACAAGATCATGAACGCCCAGAAAGCCCGTGGTGCCATGCTGGACAACGGTTCCATGATGGAGCGCGTCAAGGCGCTGGTGCCGGTGCTTATCCCGCTGTTCATCTCGGCCTTCCGCCGCGCCGATGAGCTGGCCATGGCTATGGAGTGCCGCTGCTACCGCGGCGGTGATGGCCGCACCCGCCTGAAGGTGCTGCGCTGCACCCGGCAGGATTATATCGACCTGGCGGTGTGCATCGTCTGCTTTATGGTGATCTTGAGCTCGAGACTGGTGTTCCCGAATTTTTAAGATGAACTTCCTCACCCTCTCAGTCAAAGCCTAGCGGCTTTGCCAGCTCCCCCAAAGGGGGAGCCCTTGGCAAAAAGGGAAACGTTGTGTGGACTGCCAAGGCCTCTCACTTTGGGAGAGGTGGCATTGCGAAGCAATGACGGAGAGGGTGAGGCCGTGAATGGTTTGCGAAGAACTTTTATGAACTATCTACTCATTTTAGCCTACGATGGCACCAACTACTGCGGCTTTCAGGTGCAGCCCAACGGGCGGAGCGTGGCCCAGACCTTTCAGGATGGGCTGGAAGCGGTGCTTCACAGCCGCCCCGATATCAAGGGGTGCAGCCGCACCGATGCCGGGGTCCACGCGCTGGGCTTTGCGCTGAACTTCCACGCGGAGACCCGCATCCCCCCCGAAAAGCTGCCGTTGGCCATCAACCAGCACCTGCCCCCGGATATCCGGGTACTGTGCGCCCGGGTGGTGCCGGAGGAGTTCCACGCCCGCTATGCCGCCCATACCAAGACCTACCTGTACCGCATCCACAACCACCCCATCGATTCGCCTTTTGATGAAAAATATTACACCCGGGTGCCCCGGCGGCTGGATGTGGATGCCATGCAGAGGGCGGCGGAACAGTTTGTGGGAAAGCACGATTTTCTGGCCCTGTGCGCGGCGGGTTCCTCTGCTGCTGCCCACGGAGATACCGTGCGCACCATCACTGACTGCCATGTGACCCGGAAGGGCGACGAGGTGGACATTGAGGTGACAGCGGACGGCTACCTCTATAACATGGTGCGCATTCTGGCAGGCACCCTGTGTGAAGTGGGCGCGGGCCGGATGCAGCCCGATGCCATCCCCGGCATCCTTGCCAGCCGGGACCGCAGCCAGGCCGGGCCGACGCTGCCCGCAAAGGGGCTATTTTTGAAGAAGGTGGACTACGACCTATGAGAAAAAATCGCAACCGTCCGGAGAGTGACGAGCCGCTTTCGGAAGGGCGGGTCGAATATCTGGAAGCTGCCCGCCAGCGTGTGCGGAACCGGCGCATCCGCCGCACGGCGGTGCTGCTGGTGCTGCTGACGGCGGTGGTGCTGTTTGCCACCGGCATCGCGGGCAGCTCGGTGGCGGCCCTGAAGGACCTGACCGATACGGCCCGCATTGCCCTGCTGCCCGGCTCCGGCTGGCCCCAGCAGACCGGTGTGGCCGAGCTGGAACAGATGGCCCCCCTGACCGGCAGCTTTGTGGAGCTGGGGGACGAGGGCTGTGTGGTCTGGTCGCGCACCGGCAAAAAGCTGAACAGCATCCAGAGCGGCTATGCCCGCCCGGCGCTGGCCGCGGGCAAGACCCGCTTTGTCCTCTACAACCGCTCCGGAAACGAGCTGCGGGTGGAGAGCCGTACCCAGAACCTCTACACCAAGCAGCTGGAAAACAGCATTTTCCTCTGCGCCATGTCGGACAACGGCACGCTGGCTGTGGTCACGGAGGACCAGACCAGCATGGCAAAGCTGCTGGTATACAGCCCCTCCATGGAGCAGCAGCTCAGCTGGAGCATGACCTCCAACGACGGCACCCCCCTGCGGATGGCCTTTTCCCCCGACAGCCGGAAGCTGGCGGCGGCAGCCGTCACCGTCAGCGGGGGACAGGTGATGACCAACCTCTACCTCATCAATCTGGCATCGGGCGATCCCGTCAGTCTGGTGAATCAGGGCGGCGTACCCCAGTGGCTGGGATGGATCTCTGCTTCCACGATCCTGGCTGTCTACGATACCAGGGCTGTGCTCTACAATGCGGGCGGCGGTGAGCGTGCGGTCTATGATTTTGCGGGCACGGAGCTGAAGGATGTTTCTGTGGACGCGGCAGGCAATGTGGCCCTGCTGCTGGCATCGGGGCAGGTCTCTCAGGCTGTGACGCTGGACAAAAACCTGAACGTCCAGTTCGGCGCTGCTGTCCCGGCGGCAAATTCCATTGTCCGGGCGGGGAGCCTGTTCTATCTGCTGGCCGATAACGCCGTGGAGTGCTTTGATGCATCTGGCACCCAGCAGTGGAGCCAGAACCTTGACACCAGCCCGCAGGCATTGCTGGCCAACAGCAAGGATCTGCTGCTGTTCAGCGGCAACACGGTGCAGAAGTTGGAGATTCCTGAGAGCTAAACCTCTCCGTCAATGCTTGCGCATTGCCACCTCTCCCAAAGGGAGAGGCAATTGCGGCTTTGAGGAAAAAGAGTGCAATTTATTTTGTGGCTTCCCCTGTCAGAAGCGTTGGCTCCCCCTTTGGGGGAGCTGGCACGACGGCAGTCGTGACTGAGAGGGTGAGCCAGTTCGGAATAAGGTTAAACGTATGTTCAAGAATCCGTCATTTATTTTTGATATCCTATGTACGGTGGTTTGGCTGGTGCTGGCCGTCCGGTATGCCCGCAAAGGCTTTCTGGCCTCGGTGGTGCAGCTGACGGGCAGCCTCATCAGCCTGTTCGGTGCCAGAGCCTTTTCAGGCTGGGCAGCCGGGCAGGTGTTCGAGCGCTTCCTCGCCGGAAGCTTCCGGGACCAGATCGCTGCCAATATCGCCGCCGGGGGAGCCGTCAGTCTGGATGGCATTGCCCAGCGGTACGCGGGCTTTCTGCCCGAGGCGTTCCGGGCATCCATCGTGGATGCCTGCGAGCGCTCCATCTCTGCCGTCCTCAATGACAATGCCGTTGTGCTGGCGGATACCATCGTCCAGAAGGTGCTGGCTCCGCTGCTGACCCCGGTGATCTCGCTGGTGCTGTTCTTTGTGGCGTTCGCCCTGCTGCGGATGCTGGTCAGCCTGCTGGTCACGGTGCTGGGGTTGGTGAACAAGCTGCCCGTGATCGGTGCAGTGAACCACTGGCTGGGCTGGGGCGTGGGCGGCATTGCCAGCCTTGTGGACATCTATCTGGTGCTCTGCGTGGTCTGGGCGCTCATTGTGATCACCGGCGGCAACCTCACCATGCTCAACGACACGGTGATGAGCGGCAGCCTTTACTATAAAGTATTCAATGTGTTCAACCCGTTTGTCTGAGCGGGGAGGGAAAAGGAGGAACAATGGTCTGCATTCGATGCCAGAAGCGGCCTGCCATTATTTTTGTCCAGCGGATGGAAAATGGCCAGATGAAAAACGAGGGGTACTGCCTGCACTGTGCCCGGGAGATGCACATCAAACCGGTCGATGACCTGATGAAGCAGTTTGGCATGTCCGACGAGGACATGGATGCCATGGAAGACCGGATGGAAAACATGATGCAGGAGATGGGGGACATGAGCAGCATGAACCCCTTCTCCATGATGATGGGCATGGGCCAGCCGGACCAGAGCGAGGAGGACGGCGACCTTGTGCCCGGCTCCAGCGCCACCTTCCCGCTGGGGGTGAACGGCGGTGCCCAGAACGGGAAAAACGAGAAGAAGGCGGGCAAAAACGACAAAAAGCCGCCCCGCCGCAAGTTTCTGGATACCTACTGCGAGAACCTGACCCGCAAAGCCCGGGAGGGGAAGCTGGATGATATCATCGGCCGCGACCGGGAGATCTACCGCACCATCCAGATCCTGAGCCGCCGCCAGAAGAACAACCCCTGCCTCATTGGTGAGGCGGGCGTTGGCAAGACCGCCATTGCCGAGGGCATTGCCGAGCGCATTGCCAAGGGGCAGGTGCCGGCAGGGCTGCAGGATAAGGAGATCTTCCTGCTCGACCTGACCAGCCTTGTGGCAGGTACCCAGTTCCGCGGCCAGTTCGAGCAGCGGGTCAAGGGCCTGCTGAGCGAGGTCAAGGCCGCGGGCAACGTCATCCTGTTCATTGACGAGATCCACACCATTACCTCTGCTGGTGAGAGCGAGGGTGCCATGAATGCGGGCAACATCCTGAAGCCCGCCCTCTCCCGCGGCGAGATCCAGGTCATTGGTGCCACCACCTTCAACGAGTACCGCAAGTATATCGAGAAGGACCAGGCGCTGGAGCGCCGGTTCCAGCCCGTGCGGGTGGAGGAACCCAGCGTTGCTGATACGCTGGCCGTGATGGGCGGCATCAAGCACTACTACGAGGAGCACCACCATGTGCAGGTGCCTGCCGATGTGCTGAACGCCACCGTGACCCTGAGCGAGCGGTATATCACCGACCGCTACCTGCCCGACAAGGCCATCGACCTGCTGGATGAGGCCTGTGCCTGCTGCAATCTGGCCCACCCGGTCATCTCCGAGTACCTGACCATGCAGAAGGAACTGGAGGCCCTCAAGCAGGAAGAGGCCGATATGGAAAACGCCGATGTGAACGAGCCCATCGATTACGAGCGTGTGGCAGAGCGCAAGACCCGGATGGCACAGCTGGAGCGGGAATTGCCCGCCAAGCAGGCTGCAGCCGGGGAGATCCAGGTGACCATGGACGATGTGGCCAAGGTCATTGAGCTGTGGACGGGCATCCCGGCGGTGAAGATCCAGGAGACGGAGTTCGTCAAACTGGCCGGGCTGGAAGCCGAGCTGAAAAAGAAGATCATCGGTCAGGACGATGCCGTGCATCTGGTGGCGCAGGCGGTCAAGCGCAGCCGCGCCGACCTCTCGGGCCGCCGCCGTCCGGCCAGCTTTATCTTTGTGGGCCCCACCGGCGTGGGCAAGACGGAGCTGGTGAAGCAGCTGGCAAACCAACTCTTTGACGGCCCCGACCCGCTGATCCGGCTGGATATGAGCGAGTATATGGAAAAGTACGCCGTGTCCCGCATGATCGGTTCCCCTCCGGGCTACGTGGGCTACGAGGAGGCGGGTCAGCTGACCGAAAAGGTCCGCCGCCGCCCGTACAGCGTGGTGCTGTTCGATGAAATCGAAAAGGCCCATCCCGATGTGATGAATATCCTGCTGCAGATCCTGGACGAGGGCAAGATCAACGATGCCCAGGGCCGCACCGTGGATTTCTCCAACACTGTCATCTGCATGACCTCCAATGCGGGCAGCAGCGACCAGACCACCGCAAGTCTGGGCTTCAACCGCAGCGAGGAGGAGCGGAACGAGGAGAAGAGCCGCAAGGCACTGAGCCAGTTCCTCCGCCCTGAGTTTTTGGGCCGCGTGGATGAGGTCATCACCTTCAAGCCGCTGAGCGAGGAGACCCTGCAGGGCATTGCCGCCCTGATGCTGGACGAGTACAAGCCCAGCATGGAGGCCAAGGGCATTGCCTACAGCTATACCCAGGCGGCACTGGCAGCGCTGGTTCACAAGAGCCAGGGCGGCAAGTTTGGTGCCCGCGACCTGCGCCGTACCATCCGCAAGGCTGTGGAGGACCCCGCCGCTGAAAAGATCATCGACGGCACCCTTGTTTCCGGCTCCACCCTGACCGTGGATGCTGAGAACGATGAGATCGTGCTGAAATAAAGAGAAAACAGAAAGCCGCTGCACAGCGTAACAACTGTGCAGCGGCTTTTGTAGTGCAGGATCGCTCCGTCACCTGCGGTGAGATTGATGGGGAAGATCAGTCCACGCTGACCGGTTCTTCCGGCTTGTTGGTGGTACGGGCGCTCGTGCGGCCCTCGGGGATGATCTCGCCTGCGGCGGTCAGGTTGATCTTGGCCAGGGTCGGGCCGACCAGCTCGTACACCAGCACCGAGAAGAGCACCACGTTGCGCACCATGTGGCCATCGGAAAGCTCTGCAGCTTCGGCGGCCATGCCCAGCGCCACACCGGCCTGCGGCAGCAGGGTGATGCCCAGATACTTCTGGATCTTCTCACTGCAGCGGGTGGCCTTGCAGCTGACATAGGAGCCGGAGATCTTGCCCAGAGAGCGGGAAGCGATATAGACGGCACCAATGAGCAGGACCATGGGGTTTGCAAGGATGTTCAGGTCCAGCTCCGCGCCGGAGAGCACGAAGAACAGGATGTTCACCGGGCTTACCCAGCGGTCCAGGCGGTCCATCAGCTCATCGGAAGTGGGGCAGATGTTGCAGAACACGGTGCCGGTCATCATGCAGACCAGCAGCAGCGAGAAGCTGCAGTGGATGGGGCCGACCTTAAAGCTGACCATGGAAAGGCCCACCGTCAGCAGCACAAAGGCCACCGAAAGGCTCATGCGCTTGGAGCGGGAGTGGAAGTAGACCTCCAGCTGGTTGAGCAGCAGACCGGCCAGTGCGCCCAGACCCAGGCTGAGTACGATCTCCACCAGAGGCTCCAGAAGGATGCTGATGGGGTCGATGCGGCCCTGCTCCAGCGCGTTTGCGATGCCGAAAGAGGCTGAGAAGAGCACCAGACCCACGGCATCGTCAATGGCGACCACCATCAGCAGCAGGCGGGTCAGGGGGCCGCTGGCCTTGTACTGCTTGACCACCATCAGGGTGGCGGCAGGGGCTGTGGCAGAGGCGATGGCACCCAGCGTGATGGCCGATGCCATTGAGATGACATCCGGCCGGGCAAAGTGCAGGGCAACCAGAGCGATATCCACCAGCACGGTGGTGATAACGGCCTGCAGGATGCCCACAGTGACCGCCTGCCTGCCCATGCTCTCCAACGCGCTGAGCCGGAACTCGTTGCCGATGACAAAGGCGATGAAGCCAAGTGCCACCTGTGTGATGATGCCGTAGCCTTCGACCTGTGCAAGGCTTCCGAAACCGAAGCCCCAGCCGCTCAGGCCCAGCCGACCCAGAAAGAAGGGTCCCAGCAGAAGTCCTGCCACCAGATAAGAGGTGACGGCCGGCAGGCGGATCGCTTTCGCTGCACGGGATGCCAACAGGCCTGCAATGAGCGAAAGAGACATGCAGATGAGCAATTGCTCCATAAAATAAGATCCTCCTCAGAAATTAAGATACGTTAAAAAGTATATCTTATCTGAGGAGGAAAAGCAACATTTGTTAATTGAATTTAAAAATCCTCTGTGCAATGCGGTAACCGCCCAGCACGAGCTTGTCGCCCTTGGGGATCTTCAGGTTGGTCACGCCGCCAAAGCCGTAGCGGATGGAGCGGTAGACCCCGGCGCTGGTGTGTGCCTTGAGGTAGGCCCACAGTTCGTTCTCCTTCTGCTTGGCGGCGGCGCTGCCGTCCAGCAGCAGGAAGATGTCGCTGATGGCCATCATCATGGAGAGGTAGTGCAGCATATAGCTGCGCAGCTTCTTCTGGCCCTTGAGGGCATCCAGGTCCTGGCAGTCGATCATGTGGCGGGTCACCCGCAGCTGCTGATCCACCCGCTTGACCATCACACTCTCGTTCACGCTCTGGTCGGCCCGCCCGATGAAGTAGCGGTACAGGTCCAGATCCATATAATACATGCTCTTGACAAAAGGCAGGGGCTGGTAGACAAAGATGTTGTCCACATAGAAGGTGTGCTTGGGCAGCACCATGCCGCAGTCCCGCAGCACCTGCGTGCGGTACATCACCGAGTGCATCAGCAGGTTCTGGTCGGGCCGGAAGTGACCGACATGCGTCCAGTTGAACAGCCGGTTCTGGGGGAACACGTTGGTATAGCGCACGGTGTGGCTGGTGTTGTCCTCCACATGCTCGTAGACATAGTTGCAGATCATCAGGTCAGGCGCGGTGCCCCGGGCAATCAGCGTGTTCAGCTTGGCCAGCACGGTCATGAGGGCGGCTTCGTCCAGCCAGTCGTCGCTGTCCACTACCTTGTAATACAGGCCGGTGGCGTTGCGGATGCCCTGATTCACGCCCTCGCCATGGCCGCCATTCTCCTGATGGATGGCCTTGACGATGGTGGGATATTTGGCAGCGTACTCGTCGCAGATGGCGGGGGTGTCATCCTTGGTGGAACCATCGTCCACCAGGATGATCTCGGCCTGCTCCCCGGCGGAGAGCAGGGTCTCGATGCAGTGGCGCATATATGCCGCCGAGTTGTAGCACGGGACGGCGAAGGTGATCAATTTCTGAGCCATACAAAATACTCCTTTGCTTTTTTCCGGCAGATGCACAAGGCAGGGGCCGGGATGGAGATATGTACCCATATTATAGCATTTTTGTGCAGGAAATGCTATCGAACGTGGGAAATGTCAGAGATGTTTTACAATTATCCGGGGAGTTGTGGTATACTGATTGGGTTATAAACCTCTCAGGCCGCTTTACGTCCAGCTCCCCTGGTAGGGGAGCCAAGACTTGCCTCTCCTACTGGGAGAGGCGGCATTACGAAGCAATGACGGAGAGGTTTTGTACGGATAGGAGGAACCATGGAAAGTCCGCATAGTATTCTGAAAAAAGTCTTTGGCTACGACAGCTTCCGCCCGGGGCAGGAGGAGATCGTCTCCCGCCTGCTGGCCGGGCAGGATGTGCTGGCCGTGATGCCCACAGGTGCGGGCAAGTCCATCTGCTATCAGGTGCCGGCCCTGCTGCTGCCGGGCATCACCATCGTGGTCTCGCCGCTGGTGAGCCTGATGAAGGATCAGGTGGGGGCGCTGGTACAGGCCGGTGTGGCGGCAGCTTTCCTGAACAACAGCCTGACGGACAACCAGAAGGCCCTGATGCTCCGCCGCGCCCGGGAGGGGTGGTATAAGATCATCTATGTGGCTCCGGAGCGGCTGGAGATGCCTGGCTTCCAGCGGTTTGCTCAGGAGCGGGAGATCAGCATGGTCACGGTGGACGAGGCCCACTGCATCAGCCAGTGGGGGCAGGATTTCCGCCCCAGCTACCTGCGCATCAAGGCATTTGTGGACAGCCTGCCCAAGCGCCCGGTGGTGGGAGCCTTTACGGCCACCGCCACCGCCCATGTGCGGGAGGACATCCGCACCCATCTGGAACTCCACACCCCCTACGAGGTGACCACCAGCTTCGACCGGCCCAACCTCTATTTTGCCACCCGCAGGGCCCTGCCCAGCGAGAAGCCCAAAGTTCTGCTCGACCTTGTGCTCAGGGAGCGGGACAATGCGGGCATCATCTATTGCAGTACCACCCGGCAGGTGGACGAGACCACCCGCCTGCTGCAGAGCCGGGGGATCCGGGCGGCAGCCTACCACGCAAAGCTGGATGCGGACACCCGGCGGCAGAATCAGGACGATTTCCTCTATGATCGGGTGCAGATCATGGTGGCGACCAATGCCTTCGGCATGGGCATCGATAAGCCAAACGTCCGGTTCGTGATCCATTATAATATGCCCAAGGATCTGGAGAGCTATTATCAGGAGGCGGGCCGCGCGGGCCGTGACGGGGAGCCAGCCCGCTGCACCCTGCTCTATTCCGGCACCGATGTGCGCACCATCCGGTTCTTCATCGACAAGGAGATGGAGGCTGACAACGGCCTGCCTGCGGATGTCAAGGCCGAAGCGGCACGCAAGGCAGAGGAACGGCTCAAGTACATGACCTTCTACTCCACCACGCCGCGCTGCCTGCGGGGGTATCTGATGAGCTACTTTGGCGAGGCCGCGCCCCAGAAGTGCGAGAACTGTTCCAACTGTCTGCTGGCAGCACAGGCTGCCGAACAGGTGGAGGAGCAGGCGGCACAGGCCCGCCAGCGTGCCGCGGCCAGTGCAAAGCGGCTGGCCTCGGCCTCCCGCCGCCGTGCCGACGAAGATGCCCTCAGCGAAGCAGACGAGAAGCTTCTGGCGGCCCTCTATGCCCTGCGCAAGCGGCTGGCCGCAAAGCAGAAGCTCCCTGCCTATATGGTGTTCAATGATTCCACCCTCCGCCAGATGGCGCTGAAAAAGCCCCTGAGCGTGGAGGAATTGCTCAATATCTCCGGTGTGGGCGAGAAAAAGGCCGCCCGCTATGGGCAGGAGTTCCTGGGTGTCATTGAGGATATGGTGAGCTCACGGTAACATAAAACAGAAGGGCAAAACCGGAAATGCCGCTCTGGGCTGAAAAGCTCGGGCGGCATTTCTGGTTTCGTCACTCTTTGACGGTTTCACCCTCTCAGTCTCGCTATTGCTCGACAGCTCTCCCGAAGGGAGAGCCAAGGGCGGCCTATGGGTAGCGGTTGATTTGTCCAACCTCTCCGGCATCATCGCTTGGCATCTCGTAAAGCTTGACCTCTTTGCCAAGGCCGCCCCTACTAGGGGCGGTGGCATTGCGCAGCAATGACGGAGAGGGCCACCCCCCATCCCAGTCAAACTACACTAAAAAATAGACTATATTTGTAACATATTCCGAACATGACAAAAACACTTGATTTATATATAGGGGGGGGGGGTATAATAGGATGTGCAAGAGTACCCCCGCAAAACAGAAGAATTGGCAAACCAGCCGGAAGGCTGCGACGCAAAGCTAAAGGGCCCAGACCGGGCAACCAGCTGCACTTCCCAAGAAGTACATCCACAGCGCCACACCAGCCTTTCGGGGCAGGTGCGGCGCTTTTTTACGTTTGCGGTGGGTGCAATACACATTTGGGGTAGACTCTAAAGGAGGAATCACAATGAAACTCAAACGACTTGTCAGCGCCATTCTGGCCGTTGGCATGGCTTTGACAATGCTGCCCACGGCGGCGTTTGCGGCAGATACGTCCGAGTATGTCACAGATTTGAATTTTGAAGCCAATGGTCAACCCGTTTTGGATGGCAAAACCACAACGGTGCCAAATACTTCTTCTCCTGAAAATCCGACCTATAAGGCAACAAATTCAACTTGGAGATGGAGTTACAGTGGCGGAAGCTATAAACTTGATTTTGTGAACAACACTATATTTGATCCAATCAATGGTTCACCCGAGACTGTGCCTTGTGCGGTTCGCAATAGCGGCACCATCGAGGGCGGCAATTTTGAACAGACCGTGTTCAACCTTTCAACTGGCGTAATAAAAGGTGGACACTTCACTAAAGTTGAGGGACGTACTACATATAACGGTAACGGCCAACCCACTGGCAGCGGAATTGTTACCGGCGGATATATTCACACTTATTTTTCCAATTCCGGTCAGTGGGGCGGTGCTGGTGCAAAGCTTAATGGCGGCATTGTCTATGGTAAAGTAGATATGCAGGAGGGCATCCTGCAAAGCGGCATCGTATGCAATATTCCTGATTCCTCGAAGGTTCAAGTCAGCAACTATCAGACCTTTACCGCAGAGGGCGGCAAAATCATCCCTGTTGTTGCAGGTGATACTGTACCAACAGATGTTCAGTTCAACGGCAAGGTTTATATCGTCGGTAATGAGAATATTATGACCCGGAAGTTCACTGTCGAACCTGCATCTCCCACATTCGTCAAATGGGATTTGAGCGAAGCTGGCAACGCAACCATTAACGAAGATTCTACTACACACGTTCTGACCGTTACCCTGCCGGAAAACAGCACCAGTGCCGGTGATGTGACCATTAAGGCGGTCGTGGAACCCGTTGACCTTGAAGTTGGTATTGTAGATGGCGAGAAGGTTCCCGTTTATGAGGGCAAATTCTACGAGGGCAGCGATCTGGACGGCTGGTTCTTTGACCGCAAAAACGAAACCCTGACTGTTTATAAAAACGGTTCTGTTGACCTTGGCAATGCAGAGGTTGACTGGGCAGTAGATAACTTCGGCAAAATCGAAGGCGGCATCTTTGATTATAAGGATGACCTGAAAGATGTACTGACCAACGAAGAAGGCGGCGTTATTGATGGCGGCACCTTCAACGTAAAAGTCCGCAACTACGGCACGATTGAAAACGGTACTTTTAACAATACTGTTTACAACAATAACATTACGAACGGCGGTGTCTTCGTGGGCCGCTTTGCCAACACTCCCACTCAGGTAACGTTGCCTGATACCAGCATTGCCATTACCGCACGAGGCACTACGAACGGTGGTATTTTCAGCCGTGGCGCAAACTTTGATACACAGGATGTAAAGGTCAGCTGGATCACCCTGAACAACTGCACTGCCAACGGCATCTCCGGCATGGTGGGCGTTGTGGGCAACCAGACCTTGAACGTGGAAGCAGATGCGACCTCCTGGACCGGCTGGGAAGTCACTGCCGACCCGAGCTATGAAGAAGCAATCACCAAGCAGGTGGGCAATACCACTGCATTTGACCTGACCTTGAACGGCGACGACGAGTGGAGCGTTACCCTGACCGCACAGGTCAAGGAAGGCTACTACCGGATGAGCCTGACCGATGGCACCGCCACCAATGCCGACGGCACAGAGATCACCTCTGCCAAGGCAGGCGATACCGTCAAGCTGACCGCTGCCGATGCCCCGGAGGGGATGGTGTTCGACCGTTGGGAGATCTCTCCTGCGGATGTGGCTCTGACGCTGGAAGAGGGCGGTTTTGATTCCCATGCCGCCACTGCAAGCTTCAAGATGCCTGCACAGACTTTGAGTATCCGTGCGATGTACCGGATGGCCGACCAGCCCGAGGAACCCAACATTCTGGGCACCGTTGCCATGGTGGCAACCGCCGGTGTGGGTGCTGCTGTGGTTGGTTATACCGGCTACATGATCGGCACCGAGCTGTATCTGAACACTGTCCTGCCCGATGGCGTGGCTATCCCGCAGAACACCGCCGAACTGGCAAAGCTGGTCTGGACTGAAGCCGGAAAGCCTGCCCCTGCCGCTGTGATGGCTCCCGATGCCACCGATGAACAGAAGGCTCTGACTTGGGCCATCGAGAACCAGCTCATCTCCGCCGATAAGGCCGCAGACGCTTCTGTGAGCCGCTGGGAAGTTATCCAGACTTGGAATAAGGCGCAGGAGATGAAGGGGTAACCAATCAAGCCATTCACTGATTATATTCCCAAAACCGGAAATGCCGCCCTGAGCCGTAAAAAGCTCAGGGCGGCATTTCCGGTTATTTGCGGTTTTCTTTACATGGTGTGTGTCGCAAAGACTTTTTCGTCCTCCCACCAGACGGGGGCCTTTGCGGCAAGGCTCTTGGGAACATCCAGAAGCCGCTGGTTGCTGCTGCCCCGGAAGCGCAGGGAGATATCGTGCTGGGCTTCCACAAAGCGGCCATCTACCAGAACATCCAGCAGGCTCAGCAGCTCGTCGGTGACCTCACAGCGGGCCGGGCAGGGAACATTGCCGGTCAGCTGTTCCCAGGTGTAACCAGAATAGCACCAGACGCTCTTATCCGGGTACAGCGCCCTGAAGTTGCGGACAAAGGGCAGCAGCTCCCGCTGATTCTCCGGCTCAAAAGGCTCACCGCCCAGCAGGGAGATGCCTGCAATATAGTCGGGCTGGCAGGATGCAAAGATCTCGTTGCGCACGGCCTTGTCGAAGGGCTGACCGTACCCGAAATCCCATGCCACCTCGTTGAAGCAGCCCGGGCAGTGGTGCCTGCAGCCCGAAACAAAGATGCTGGTGCGCACCCCCGGCCCATTGGCAATGTCGTAATACTTGATTGTTGCGTAATTCATCACAGATGCAGCACCCGATCCTTGATCTCCTGTGTCCGGCCCTGGTTCCAGAACTGGGTGCCGATATAACCGCAGGTGCGGCGGGCAACGTTCAGCTTGTTCTGGTCACGGTTGCCGCACTTGGGGCACTCCCACACCAGCTTGCCGTCATCCTCAACGATCTTGATCTCTCCGTCGTAGCCGCAGCACTGGCAGTAATCGGACTTGGTGTTCAGTTCAGCGTACATGATGTTATCATAGATGAACTGCAGCACGCTTATCACGGCCTCCAGATTGTCCTGCATGTTGGGCACTTCCACATAGCTGATGGCACCGCCCGGGGACAGCTTCTGGAACTCGCTCTCAAACTTGAGCTTGGTGAAGGCATCAATGGGCTCCGAAACATGGACGTGGTAGCTGTTGGTGATATAGTTCTTATCGGTGATGCCAGGCACGATGCCGAACCGCTTCTGCAGGCACTTGGCAAACTTGTAGGTGGTGGATTCCAGCGGGGTGCCGTAGAGAGAGTAATCCATGTTCTCGGCCTTCTTCCACTCGGTGCACTTGTCGTTCATGTGCTGCATCACGCTCAGGGCAAAAGGCTTGGCACCGGCATCGGTGTGGCTCTTGCCGGTCATATACTTCACGCACTCATACAGACCAGCGTAGCCCAGGCTGATGGTGGAGTAGCCGCCAAAGAGCAGCTTGTCGATCTTCTCGCCCTTCTTCAGGCGGGCCAGTGCGCCGTACTGCCACAGAATGGGGGCGGCATCGCTGGGGGTGCCCATCAGGCGCTGATGGCGGGCCTGCAGTGCCTTGTGGCAGAGAGCCAGGCGCTCGTCAAAGATCTTCCAGAACTTCTCGAAGTTGCCGCCGGAGGAAAGGGCTACATCCACCAGATTGATGGTGACAACACCCTGATTGAAGCGGCCGTAGTATTTGGGCTTGCCGGTCTCGGGGTCCACATAGGGGGTCAGGAAGCTGCGGCAGCCCATGCAGGTGTAGCAGTGGCCCTCGCCGTTTTTGTCCACCTTGAGCTCGAGCATCTTCTTCTCGGAGATGTAGTCGGGCACCATCCGCTTGGCAGTGCACTTGGCAGCCAATTCGGTCAGGTAATAATAAGGAGTGCCGGGGCGGATGTTGTCCTCTTCCAGCACATAGATCAGCTTGGGGAAGGCGGGGGTGATCCAGACACCGGCCTCGTTCTTCACGCCCTGATAGCGCTGACGGATGGTCTCCTCAATGATGATGGCAAGGTCGGCCTTTTCCTGCGGGTTGCGGGCTTCTCCCAGATACATGAACACGGTGATGAAGGGGGCCTGACCGTTGGTGGTCATCAGGGTCACGACCTGATACTGGATGGTCTGGACACCGCGGTTGATCTCGTTGCGCAGGCGGCGCTCCACAATCTCCTTCTTGCGCTCCGGGGTAACGTCCAGCCCTTCCATCTCCGCTTCGACTTCAGCGGCGATCTTCTTGCGGGAGACATCCACAAAGGGAGCCAGATGGGTCAGGCTGATGCTCTGGCCGCCGTACTGGTTGGATGCTACCTGCGCAATGATCTGGGTGGCAATGTTGCAGGCGGTAGAAAAGCTGTGGGGCTTTTCAATATAGGTGCCGGAGATCACGGTGCCGTTCTGCAGCATATCCTCCAGGTTGACCAGATCGCAGTTGTGCATGTGCTGCGCAAAGTAGTCGGAATCGTGGAAGTGGATCAGGCCCTCGTTGTGGGCCTTGACGATCTCCGGGTCCAGCAGCAGGCGGGCGGTCAGGTCTTTGGAGATCTCACCGGCCATATAGTCACGCTGGACGCTGTTCACGGTGGGGTTCTTGTTGGCGTTCTCCTGCTTGACTTCCTCGTTCTGGCACTCGATCAGGCTGAGGATGCGCTCGTCGGTGGTGTTGGTCTGGCGCTTCAGGCTCTGCACATAACGATAGGTGATATAATGGCGGGCTACATCGTGGGCCTGAATGTCCATCAACTTGTTTTCCACCATGTCCTGGATCTCTTCCACGCTCACGGCACGGTTCAGCGCCTGGCACTGCTCCGTGACATCGTTGGCGATGGACAGGATCTGCTCCTGGGTCAGGCTGCTCTTGCGGCTGACCGAATCGCTGGCCTTGGTGACCGCAGTGATGATCTTGGTGATATCAAATGGAACTTCCGAACCGTTGCGCTTGATGATCTTCATAGTGTTCCTCCGTCGTTCTATCTGTGTGCAGTTCAAACGGGTGCCTCTTTCGCAAGAGGCACCCGCAAAGCAGTCTTGGGATGCGTTCAATTGATGTGATTCTATGATATCACTATTTAGTGATATGTCAATGGAGAAACCACTACATTTTGTGTTTTGGCGGTTTCGCCAAAATTGAGCCGAGAATCTTGGAGCAAAATTTGAGGCCAAAGCTCTTGACAAACTGTGCAAGGAAAGTGTTTGCATTCCGGGGCGTAATATCCACGGCGGTGTATACTTCTCTGGAAGTTTGGATAGAACAATACCTTATTATATAGAGAAAATGGTCTCTGAAGCCACCGCAGCCTCTGCGTCAAGGAACGTGTAAATTACAGTTAAAAAACTGGTCAAAAAGTCAAAGACGCAAAAAGAAACGAAAAAAGTGAAAAAAGGGGTTGCCAAACGTGTCGGGATATGGTATTATACTTGAGCGCCAAGGGCCGCCGGAAAGAATGACTTCTGAAAGCGGC